>Ga0224555_1000050_pt1 | contig 144000 bp, 123 predicted proteins | sample 714S23034metaG_FD_180687 | JGI IMG/M metagenome (GOLD analysis project Ga0224555, IMG submission 180687) | Peat soil microbial communities from Stordalen Mire, Sweden - 717 S2 30-34 | ecosystem: Environmental > Terrestrial > Soil > Wetlands > Peat | place: Sweden: Norrbotten County, Stordalen...
GGTTCCTTTCCGCTTGTGGCTCTGAACTGTGCGTCCTTCTGAACTCACAGCTTAACCCACGAACAGCGCATCGGCGCCGGTCACTCCATGTTGACTGTTCGCAACACCTGGGATCTCTATTCTCAACAACACATCGCAGAGGGCGCCGCACTTGCAGCTAGGAGTATGCACCAAAGGAAAGCAAAACCCAACTATTGCAATGGCCTCGTAAGACATGATTGAGAGAGACACACAAATGCGAGTCGGGGGTTAAATCGGGAGCACTCGGTACATAAAATAGCTGCTTTACAGGACTACCCGCAATAGTTGGAATGCTGAACGCTTCAGGTCAAATAGATCCACTGCGCTTCAGATTAGCCTGTCGCCTGCCATGCGCATGTCGTAACCGACACAAGCTTCCACCTCGCGCCTGTATGCAGTTCGGCCGAGCGTCTCGATGAGTGCCTGAACCGGCGGCAGCGTAAGATGCGTTCGACGGAGCACCAAGAGGTAGGGTTTCTCTGCGAGTGGAAGGAAGGATAGGCCCATGGAAGCCGCAGCGGCTTGCGTACCAATGCAACAGTCCACCTCTCCACTCTGAACCAGACGTGCGGCGGGAAGTTGCCCCAGCGTGATTCGGTCGTAGCCTCTGACCTTGTCACTCGCAATTCGATTTTTCCGCAGCAGGTCGTCCAATAAGCGGCGGCAGCCTGCACCTGGTTCGCGATTTGTGATGCGAATGTCCTTTCGCGATAAATCTTGAATGTCTGCTATCTTCTTAGGGTTATCTTGAGCGACGATCAGCCCTTCCTTCCACATCGCATAGGAGAGAACGGCAATAGAATTGCGCGCAAACATCTTGCTGATCGGCAATAAATCAGCCTTGACACCTGCCTTTTCCGCCAAATGTGTACCGGCGACATGAACCAGTCCCTCATGCAATAAATCAAGGGCTTGCGAACTGTTTTCATACGCGATAATGAGTTCAAAACCCTGCCGTTCTAGCGTGTGCGCGAGCAGCGATGCACTGGGATCGCAACCAGCGAGGAGGATGCGTCCGGGGTTCTTCCAGCCATTGCCAAGGAGCCGAACCTTCGCATTTACATTGTTTTTTCCTGTGCGGATGGGCGCAAGATAAATGGCATCAGTCGGCTGCAGGCCCCAACTCGCCGGATCGGGCGGCACGGCAACCAAATGGTCATTGACGCTCGCCACTCTCAGAGGCTGCCCCTTTGGCAGCGAAGCCACCTCACCGAGAATGAAGACTTCAGCGGTCTCCTCAATCACTTCCAGCTCCGGTTTGAGCTGGAACAATTCCTCAACCGTCGTGCCGAGGATGCGAGCCAGCTTCAGACTCACCGCCGTGTTCGGGACATAGAGTCCAGCTTCAATGGCATGAATCGTCTGGCGGCTAACGCCGGCTTCCGTTGCCAAATTCGCCGCGGAAATCGCTCGCTTAGCCCTCAACTGCGCGAGATTCGTCTGTACTTCGATTGATTGCATCCGTGCCTCGTGGGAATATAGCCTGTACTGTATACGCGACTCATGATACGGATACGAGGGAAAATGCACAAGAGGGAATCGGTGTTTCGTGCTAAAAGTCTGGCAATTGCACCAATAAGCAGACCAATCCAGCGCCTTGGAGACGGTGTATGGTACTGTTGATTCCAGAAGTGGCAGCCCATTGCGATGCGCCGCCAACTCGGCAGTTGATTGGAGGAGACAAATGAAGATCAGTGCGAGAAATGTGTTTGAGGGCAAGGTGCAGACTGTCACCAAGGGAGCTGTCAACGGACAGATCACTCTTGTCCTGACTGGCGGAGAACACATCGTCTCCGTCATCACGAACTCCAGCATTGATTCGTTGGGCCTGGTGGAGGGCAAGACAGCTTACGCGATTATTAAAGCCAACGAGGTGATCGTCGGCAAGGGCGTTGATGGCGCCAAGTTGAGCGCTCGCAACGTGCTGGCCGGCGAAGTAACAAGTTCCCATGACGGAGCGGTCAACAGCGAAGTGGCGATTATGTTGTCCGGCGGCGTTACCGTCATTGCGTCGATCACCAGGGAGAGCGTGCACGCGCTCGGGTTGCAACAAGGCGACAAGGTAAGCGCGATTGTGAAGGCGTCCAACGTGTTGATCGGCATTTAGTTTTCCTCCCTATAAATACAGCGCCGCGAGTGCGCCGCAAGGCTTCCGAAGGAACCACACTTCCTGGGCGCATTGTGCCACTCTGTGCTTTCATCGATTCATATTTTGCGAATTCCCCGGTCATCATCGCAGACCCTCGACGTTGTTATTTTTGCAGCTACAGGGAATTACAGCAATTCTTTATACGTTCCTGATTGTATACACGTCTCTGTCGTGATTAAATTACATATACAACGCAGTCGTTTTTATTTTGGAGGAAATATGAATCAGGCGAAGTTGGTTCTTGCGGCGGCGGTTTTTTTCTTCTCGTCGACACTGACGTTCGGGCAGGGCGCTTCTGGCGACACTAAGACGCAGCCGAAGACCCCAGACCCCTGCGCAAGCGGCCACGAGTTCGCCAATACTGATTGCGCGCTGACCTGGCACGGCATCACGCTATATGGCGCGTATGACGCCGGCGCAGGCTGGGTCAGCCACGGCTTACCGGAAAGCGGCTACAACTATGAAGGCGAATCTCTGGTGAATCGAAACGGCTATCAACATCGATTCCTCGTCGCACCGAACAACCTGTCGCAGACGGGTCTGGGCATCAAGGGCAAGGAAGAGTTTCTGCCTGGCTGGTCCGTTGTGTTCAACGCTTCAACTGGAATCAATCCGCAGTCCGGCCTGCTCGCCAATGCGTCAGAAACCGATATCATCAACAACGGCCTTCCCAGGGCCAGCTATTCGATAGCCATCGACGGAGCGCGCGCGGGCCAACCCTTCAATGACGAATACTATGCCGGAATATCGTCCGAGCATGCCGGCACGCTGACCTTTGGTCGTCAGCGCGCTCTCGGCGCCGATGCGATGCTCCTTTACGATCCGGCCAGCGGTGCCTATGCCTTTTCGTATATCGGGTATAACGGCACGATGGCAGGCGGCGGCGACACCGAGGACACTCGTTGGGACGACGCCCTGAAGTATCGCCTCACATATGGCCCGGTCCATTTCGGCGCGATGTACAAATTCGCCGATGGATCTGGCGGCTGCTACTCGGCCTCCGCAACCTGGGCTGCTGCCACATGCACGGCAGAATCGGCGCATAACAACGCCTATGGATTCGATGGCGGCGCAAAAGCCGGCAAGTTCTCCGCCGACCTCGTCTTCCAACATTACAACCAGGCGATCAGTGTATTGAACCCCCTGTTTGGGCCTCAAAGTCTGGCGGCGCCATATCAGTCGACCACGGACAGCATCAATACAAACCAAATTGCCGGGGCCAATCTGATCGCTACGAGCAACACCCTATATGGCATCGTGACCGATAACAACGCAGTTATGGCCGCTGCCAAGTATTCGTCGGACTCGTTCAAAGTTTTTGCCGGCTATGAATACATCTGGCAGAATAACCCGAAGGATCCGTTGGGCGTTGGCGCCTCGGACCAGGGTGGCTACATCCTGAGCGGGGTCGAGGACAACAATCTTGATTCTGAAAAGTTGGTGCAGATCTGGTGGACGGGCGCGAAGTACACATACCGTAAAAAGACCGACGTCACTTTCGCCTGGTATCAACAGCGGCAGAACGACTTCCGTATTCCGTCGGCCTGCTCGGTCGCAGCCGGTTTCCGCGCGTCCTGCGCGGGCACCCTCAACGAGGGGTCGCTCTATTTGGATCATCACTTCACCAAGCGTTTCGACTCTTTTGCCGGAGTTGCATATTCCTACGTGAGCGGCGGTCTGGACATCGCCATTCCTCATGGCCCCGGTGTTCCCTTTAAAAGCAACAACAACCTTGCTCCGACAGTCGGTAGTCGTTTTGCCTTCTGATCGTTTCCGCGGCGGGCTCAGTCGAGAGCCCAACGTGGGTTGTGGATCATCATATTTCTCGCACTGGTTGAGTCGAGTGGACAAGACTCAGAGCGAACAGCCGCACTGGATCTGACTGGGAGAAGACTTGAGACCGAGTTCGGATGTTAGAGGAAATCGAATGCTGTTTTGCAGACTCGCCGTGCTTGCCACGCTCACGGCCGTGCTCTGCGTGTGCCCTGGCTCAGCGCAGACAAAGCTGACTATCTCGGCGGCGTCCAGCCTGAAGGATGCGATTGTCGATGCGGAGACTACTTACAGGCAAAGTGGCGCAATCATCGCATTTGCCAATAACTTTGGTTCTTCCGGAACGCTGGCCGCGCAGATTGATCAGGGCGCGCCAGTAGATGTATTTTTATCGGCCGCCGCCAAGCCGTTGGACGATTTGGAAAGCAAGGGCCTGATTGTTACAGGCACGCGTCGCAATCTGCTGCGAAACACGCTAGTTCTGATTGCGCCGCTCGATTCCAGACTGCGCGATTTTCAGGGCCTCGCGGACGGTTCGATTCGGCTGATCGCGCTGGGCGATCCGGCCAGCGTTCCGGCAGGCCAGTACGGCAAGCAAACGCTCTTGTCTTTTCATCTTTGGGAGCAGCTCCGCGCTAAGTTTGTGTTGGGAAAAGACGTTCGCCAGGTTTTGACTTATGTTGAAACCGGCAACGCCGATGCGGGTCTGGTCTATGCCACCGACGCACAAGCTTCCGGCAAGGTTCGAGTTGTGGCCACTGCTCCTGAGTCCACACACGATCTGATCGAATATCCTGTGGCAGTTATCAAAGGAAGCCGCAATGAAGAGGCCTCGCGCAGATTCGTCGAGTTTCTCCGCGGTACGACAGCTCAAGCGATCTTTGTGAAGCACGGGTTTACAATAGCAGCACCGTGACACTTCCTTTTGACTATTCGCCGTTATGGATTTCACTGGCTACTACCTGCGTGGCCACAATCGCCACGTTCTTTCTCGGACTGCTGGCGGCACGGCTCATGTATGACGTTCACGGCAGCTTTCGCGCGTGGATCGACGGCCTTTTGACGCTTCCGATGGTTTTGCCTCCCACTGTCGTCGGTTTTTTTCTCCTCCTGCTGCTCGGGAGGCGCAGCTTCATCGGCCACGCGCTTGAGCAGATCGGAATCGTTATCGTATTTTCGTGGCCGGCAACGGTGATAGCAGCGACCGTCGTGGCTTTTCCGCTGATGTATCGCACCACGCTGGGCGCGTTTGAGCAGGTCAATCCCAATCTTCTCGATGCCGCGAGAACTCTTGGCGCTTCGGAGTGGAGGGTTTTTCGCAGAGTGCTGCTGGCGCAGGCCGCGCCCGGCGTACTGGCCGGCACGGTTCTCGCGTTCGCGCGAGCGATGGGCGAATTTGGAGCAACGCTGATGCTGGCAGGCAACATTCCCGGACGCACTCAGACGATGCCGATCGCTATATTCTCCGCTGCTGAGGGCGGCGACATGCGCGTGGCTTTCCTGTGGGTAAGCCTGATCGTTCTTCTGTCGCTGGCCATCATTCGCTTGCTTCACTGGGAGAGAAAGACTCGAAAGTCGACTCCGAATCAGAAGACTCTAACGTTGGCTTTTGCCTCTGTTCCGCAAACGCAATTCCCGCGCAATCTGGATGAAACTGCGGCTTCCGCTTCGCTTGAGATAAGCGTAGAGAAGGCCCTTGAGTACTTCAATCTCGAGGTCGGGTTCCGCGCGGGCCAGGGAGCCCTTGGATTGCTGGGAGCCTCCGGCGCGGGCAAATCCATGACACTGCGCATGATTGCCGGCATCGTCGCTCCCGATCGGGGGCGCATCGTTCTCAACGGCCGCGTCCTCTACGACAGCGCAACAGGTGAGAAGATCTCTGCTGCCGAGCGAAAGATCGGCATGGTCTTTCAAGACTACGCGTTGTTTCCGCGGATGACAGTGGCTGAAAACGTCGGATTCGGTCTAAGCAAACTGCAGGAGTGCGAGCGGAAGGCGCGTGTTCAGCGGCAGCTTGATCGAATGCACATTGCTGAGCTGGCCGATCGCTATCCGGCAGAAATCTCAGGCGGCCAACGACAGCGCGTGGCAATCGCTCGGTGCATGGCGATCGAACCCGATGCGCTGCTCTTCGACGAACCGTTTGCGGCGCTTGATCCGCATCTGCGTCGGCAGACAGAGGAGCAGCTTCGCGCTACACTGGCCGGCTACAATGGCGCGGTGATTTTTGTGACGCACGACATGGAAGAGGCCTTCCGCTTTTGCAGCGATCTGCTTGTACTGGACAGCGGCAAAGTGATTGCCAGCGGCCCCAAGCATCAGCTCTTCGAGCGTCCGCAGACCATTGTGGCGGCGCGGCTGACCGGATGCAAGAACATCGCTCCTGCTCGCCGAATGGCCACCGATCGCATTGCCGTGAATGCGTGGGATTGCAAATTGAGAACGGCCATCCCTGTCCCCGATGCATTAACCCATGCCGGTATCCGCTCGCATCAGATTTCGTTCGACCCCGCAGCGGACGAGGAGAACACATTTCCTTGTTGGCTGGTTGCAACCAGCGAAGCGCCGCATGAGATGACGCTTTACCTGCGCTTGCACGAGGCGCCTCAGCCTGGTGAATCGCCACATTTGCAGGCCGATGTGCCCAAAGATCTCTGGCAAACGCTCATCGTTGAGCCGCAGCCGTGGCGGATCAGGCTTGATCCAGCAAGGCTCTTGTTGTTGGAGGGATAAAGATCAGCGGCTCGGCATAAATGACTTGAGAATAGAACGACTTAGACGTTGAATCTTCCGGATTCAATACTTTCCTTATGCGTTCTTCATTGACCAAGCATGAAATCTCTGCCAGAATATGCCTACGAACCGAAGCGTTGCAAACGTACTGGCATCTGTCTCGCAAAGCCAGAGCGGGTGGACAGCTCTCTATATTCCCGTGTTTCGGTAATCCAGCTCCGTATTGCAGATTCAGTCAACCATCTTTTTGCCTTAACAGAAAGGAGGCGAGACGTGTCGAGCCAGGTCGAAGTCTCCAGTCATGAACGTGCGATGCAATCGAGCAGTCGTGCAAATTCCGCGCTCATGGGAATTTATGAGATCTCGAAAGTATTGACGCGTCCTGCGCGAATCGAGGTAGCCCTCTCTGGAGTCATCAATCTTCTGGCCAGTTTTCTGGATATGAACAACGGCCTGATTGCTCTGCTTGACGAGCAGAATCAGACTTCGATGGTGGTTGGTGCTGGATGGAGCGAGGCCACTGCGAGAGAACATTTTGAACGGCTTCCGGAACAAGCCGTGGGGCAGATCGTTGTCTCTGGTATGCCGCTGGTGGTGCGCAATATCGCGGAAAGCCCCCTCTTTGCCAATTGGAGCGAACTGAACTCCGGCGATCCCTCTATCGATAGATCGTTTGTGGGCGTTCCGATCAAGGGTGACAATCGCACGGTAGGCACCATCATGATCGAGCGGCTCGATGGTCACTCTTCTCCGCATACGCTGGATGAAGATGCGCGTTTTCTTACCATGGTGGCTAACCTCGTGGGGCAAAACGTCGCGCTGCAAAGGCTGGTGGCCAGAGATCGAGAACGGCTGATGACGGACCGCCACCGGCTGGAAAAAGAACTGGAGCAGCGCACGGAATCCAGTCAGCAGGGAATCGATTGGATCATTGGCGAAAGTGCGGCCATTCGTGAAGTTGTCGAAAAAATACAGCAAGTTGCGCGATGTAATCTGCCAGTTTTGCTCTGCGGAGAAACAGGCACGGGTAAAGAATTGTTTGCACGCGCCATTCATGAGTATTCTTCTCGCAGCGAGAAGCCCTACATTCGACTCAATTGTGCAGCGCTCTCTGAAACAGTTCTGGAGTCGGAGTTGTTCGGCCACGAACGCGGAGCCTTCACCGGCGCCATCGGATTGCGCAAAGGGCGCTTTGAAATGGCGGACGGAGGAACTCTCTTTCTCGATGAGATAGGTGAAATATCAGGAGCGTTTCAAGCCAAGCTCTTGCGCGTTCTACAAGAGGGCGAGTTTGAACGCGTAGGCGGCAGCCGTACCATCAAGGTCGACGTGCGGCTGGTGGCGGCAACCAACCGGAACCTGGAAGCAGCCGTGCTGTCAGGCCAATTCCGCTCTGACCTCTACTATCGCATCAGTGTTGTGCCCATCTTTCTTCCGCCCTTGCGCGAACGGCGCGAGGATGTGGGGATGCTCGCTAAAGAGTTCCTGCGGCGTTTCAACGAAGAGCATGGAGCCGCGCTCACGCTCTCCAAGCGGGCAATGGATGTACTGACAGCCTGCGACTTTCCCGGCAACGTGCGTGAGTTGGAGAGCTGCATAAAGCGCACAGCGGCGCTGGCAAAAAATTCGATGATTGTGGTGGAGGATTTTGCCTGTAGCAACGATAGCTGCCTCTCGCTGGTGATGGGCAAGTCCATGAATAGGATGCAGCAGCATGAAGCGGGATATGTACCTCTTCCCGTAATCTCTCCCAAGCAAGAACGTTCTTGGCCGGTGCACAAGATAGCGGAATCTGCCAGCGTTGTGGTTGATGAGCGCAATGTGCGGCCCAGTCCTGTGGAGAGTTCGAGCGGCGCGGATGACGCGAATGAGCGTCAGCGCTTGGTCGATGCCATGGAGAAATCCGGTTGGGTGCAGGCCAAAGCAGCGCGGATGCTGGGCTTGACGGCGCGCCAAATGGGATACGCCCTGCGCAAGCACAACGTGGAGATCAAGCGGTTCTGATCATTCTCTGAGTTATTTTGCGGTCCTGCTCCGTGCAAATTCCATCGCTCTATCGTGTTGAAACACCACTCACATATCCAAGTCGCAATGGCCGATTTGCGACAAAATCGCTCGGTATTCCGTTATGTGTCATGATTACGACATAAGGAAAACACCCATAAGCTGTGCAGTATCTGCAATATCTACTTTGGCGGCTGAGTTGCAATAGTCCCTTGCAACACCCGCAGTCCGGGGCACTCCAACACAATGGGGGATGCAATGGAGCTTGGCACTCGAAAGGCCGTTGCGCAGTTGCTCGTGATGCAGCAAGCTCTGCCTGGGAGCGGACAAAAAAGCTGCGGGTCGAAGGGCGGAAGCGGAAAGTCCAGTTGCGGCTCGGCCGCGGGGCAAGGCGATCTGTCACCGGAGATATGGGAAAAGGTGAAGAACCATCCTTGTTACAGCGAAGAAGCGCACCACCACTATGCGCGGATGCATGTGGCCGTTGCGCCAGCCTGTAACATCCAATGCAACTACTGCAACCGCAAGTACGATTGTTCGAATGAATCCCGGCCAGGTGTTGTGAGTGAACGGCTGACTCCGGGACAGGCGGCCAGAAAAGTACTTGCAGTGGCCTCGAATATCCCTCAGATGACTGTGCTCGGTATTGCCGGTCCCGGCGATCCCTTGGCTAACCCCGAGAAGACATTTGAGACCTTCGAGCTTGTGACCCAGACGGCTCCGGATATCAAGCTTTGCCTTTCGACCAACGGACTTATGCTCCCCGATTACGTCGATAGAATCAAGGCGCTCAATATCGATCATGTGACGATCACCATCAACATGATTGATCCAGAGATTGGCGCAAAGATCTATCCCTGGATTTACTACAACAAAATGAAGTACGAGGGAGTGGAAGCGGCTAAGATTCTGAGCAAGCGCCAACTGCTGGGCCTGGAGATGCTGATTGAACGCGGCATTCTTTGCAAGGTGAACTCAGTGATGATACCCGGCATTAACGATCGTCATCTGGCAGAAGTGAACAAGGCAGTCAAGTCGCGCGGCGCCTTCCTGCATAACATCATGCCCTTGATCTCCGCACCGGAGCATGGCACAGTCTTCGGACTCAGCGGAACACGCGGGCCGACCGCGCAAGAGCTAAAGGCTTTGCAGGATTCGTGCGAGGGGGAGATGAACATGATGCGCCATTGCCGCCAGTGCCGTGCGGATGCTGTGGGCTTGCTGGGCGAGGATCGCAGCAATGAGTTCACCACTGAAAAAGTCATGGAGATGAAAGTTCACTACGATCTGGAGATCCGTCAAGCGTATCAAGAGGATGTGGAGACGCAACGCGCAGCTGTGGTTGCGGCTAGAAATAAAGAGATGAAGACGCTCGCAGGCACAAATAGCGATATCTCCATTCTGATCGCTGTTGCAAGCAAGGGAGGAGGACGCATCAACCAGCACTTCGGTCACGCCAAAGAGTTTCAGGTTTATGAGGTGAGCACTACAGGAGTGAAGTTTGTAGGTCATCGCAGGGTGGATAACTACTGTCAGGGAGGCTTCGGAGAAGAGGACAACCTGGAAACCGTGGTTCGTGCCATCAACGACTGCACTGCTGTATTTATTTCCAGGATTGGCAACTGCCCAAGCGAGGGGCTGCTAAAAGCCGGCATTGAGCCGGTGGATCGTTTTGCACTGGAATACATCGAGCAGTCTGCACTGACGTATTTCAGAGTGTATCTGGAGCGAGTGCGAAGCGGTGATCTCGAGCATAAACAGCGTGGCGACGCTGATATACGACAAGGTGCACTGATTGCAACTTAATTAACGAGGACATACTTGATTTGCGGCGGTGTAGATGAACGAGACAGAGCAAATAACAATGGAATTGACGCCGGCGGCAGAGAAGTTCATTCGTCGCATGAAGCGGTGCGCGAGTGATGTTAACTCGGGCTTTAGGCTCAAGGTCCGGCCAAGCGGTTGCTCCGGTATTGCCGTCGAGTTTGATCTTGCCGCAAAGCCAGAAGTGAACGAGGTCGTTTGGAAGCATTCGGAATTGCGCATCTTTCTCGACAGTGCGAGCTGTCTATTACTGAATGGAGCGATAGTGGATTTTATTGACAGCCGTTCGCTCACAGGATTTGCTATTACAACACCGGGGGGAACCGCACAAGCATGTGCACCGGCCTCGACGCTGGTACCGGTGGATGCACTCGTCAAGTGCTGAGACATTAGAGAGGAGGGATGCATGTTGCTGCGCAAACCAGAGAAAGCGTTGGACTGGCAGGGGCGCGAGGTGTGCTGTACTGGCTGCGTTCACCGCGAACTGATTCACGAAGACCGCTGCCGGCAGAAGCACGTTTGCGTTCAGGATCGTTCTCCTTCGCGCATCGAGGAGTTCTTCAAGACCAACCCTGTCCTGGCCAACGAATTTCTTTCCCATCCCTACTTTGAGGTGCGTGTGGCCGCGGCTAAATATGCCGATGTTTTCCGGCTGACCGCCTTGCTCAACGATGATGATGAATCAGTACGCTGGAATGCGGCCTTGCGGCTTCCTCGCCGCTTTCTGTTGCGGCTGCGCGACGATCCGCATCGCGAGGTGCGGATTCGCATTGCCTCTCATCTTGAGGGCGAAGAACTGATGCCAATGATGTCAGACCCAGACTACTTTGTGCGCCAGATTGTTGCGCAGCGCATTGGAGTGCCGCAACTGAAATTCATGATCGACGATCCCGACCCTGAAGTGCGCCGAGCAGTTGCGCAGCGAATCTCTGGAGAGTGGCTGTTGGTGTTAGTGGATGATTCCGACCCGGCGGTTTGTCTTGCGGTGGCCGAACGGCTGACTCCTACGCAGTTATTACCTCTGCGCTTCCATCCCGACATTCGCGTTCGTTACGAGGCAGCCGGACGGGTTCCTGTCAGCGCCCTCGATGTTATGCGCAAGGATGCAGACCCACTGGTTCGCGAGCGCGTTGAGGAGAGACTGGTCGAAGCTCGGAATCTGCTCGAAGGCACCCATACTGTTGTTCAGATGAAATTGTCAAACCATGAAGAAAGGAGGCGCTAATATGTCTAAGATCGTACGCGATGGCTGGGTTGTGGAGTTGGATGGACCTCCTCAGTATGCGCACGGACAAAAGGTCCGATCTAGATTTATGGTACGCAACGATGGCACATTTCCAGGAAAGGATGTTGGCGATATCCTCGTAAAAAAAGGCGAGGAAGGATATGTTATCTCAATCGGAACTTTTCTTCAGCAATACTACATCTACGGTGTCGAGTTTCTTGAGAGTGGTTTCCGCGTGGGCATGAAGCGAAAAGAGCTGGAGTCCGCAGAACTACTTATTGACGGAGGGAGAGCATGATGGAAGCGAGTGCATCGCGCTATGAATGGGGTCAGCGAGTCCGGGCGGCCGCGAACCTTTTCAACGACGGCTCATATCCGGAAAAGCCATCAGAGGCCCTGTTGGTTCAAAACGGCGAAGCAGGAGACGTTGTGCAAGTTGGCCGTCATACCGGCTCAGGATCAGTTGTCTATATGGTTGAGTTCGCGCTCAATCGAGTTGTGGGATGCTTCGAGCACGAACTGGCGCCAGCACAGTCGAATGGAGGAGCGCAATGAAGGTCATGATCCGCAGGAATCACTCTGGCGTGCTTTCAGCATATGTTGCCAAAAAGGACCTGGAAGAACCAATTGTGGAAACTGAAAAACTGGAGATGTGGGGCGGTCTGGTTACACTCGCCAATGGATGGCGGCTGGAGTTGCCAGCAATGGATGCCTCGACAACATTGCCGATCACGGTAGAAGCGCGAAAACTCTTGGAAGATGAGGTGCCGGCTTGAATGCCTCTCCGCTGGATTCGATTGCACAAGCATTCGCCGGCGGCAATGTGATTCCTTTTCTTGGACCGGGAGTGTTGTCTTTTGACAGTGCAGGGAGCCAATTACCTGGTTCGCATAAGGCTCTTGTGGGGCATTTGACATCGAAGAGCAGTGTGCCCCACAAAGTCAAAAACAATCTGGGCGCCGCGGCGCAGTTTATTGAAAACTTCAAGCATCGCAGTACAGTGACCAACGCAATGACTGAGGCATTCAGTGCGGACGCGCAGCCCACCTCTCTGCACAGATTGTTGATGAGCTTGCCCGCGCTGCCATTGGTTGTTCATGCCTGGTACGACGATCTTCCGCAAAAGGCGCTGCGCTTGCGCTCCAGCTGGGGCATGGCGCAGGGTGTAAGCCAGTCGGAGCACTCTGGCAATTGGATCCACTATTTTGACTCGGATGGTACATACGCTGGAGTTGAAGCTGACGGAAGTTACGTTGACTGGAAGACTCTGCTCTACCAGCCTCTCGGCTCGGTATGGCCCGCTCACAATTATCTTGTTTCCGACTCCGACTTTGTTGAAGTATTGACAGAGATTGATATACAGACCCCGATTCCAGATTCTGTGCAAGAGATGCGGAAGGGGAGAAGTTTTCTCTTCCTTGGCTGCAGATTTTCAACGCAACTGGAGCGACTCTTTGCTCACCAGATCATCAAGCGCTCATCCGAGAAGCATTGGGCCATCCTGCCGGAGGATCCTACGCCCAATGAAGGGCGCTTTCTCGAGAAGCACAACATTGAGCGAATTTCGATGAGCCTGGGTGAATTCGTCACTGAACTGTCGAAGAAACGGCATTTCGAGTGAAGGCATTCGTCGCTGATCCGTCGCATCCACTACATAGAAACTCTCGATTGTCGCATTCGGCACAGGGAAACTATGAGAGGTAAGGAGCTGAGCATAAACGACTTAATAAACTATTTAGTTTGGCACGTGGATTGCACATAGATAAGCGTACACCGGAGCACAAGGATGCATATCGACATTTAGCATTCCTGATCCGGCAGTCATCTGGTTGCTGCTTTGCTGTATGCAGATGAAGACGCAGATGAAAGATTTTAAGCATTAGGAACGAATCACAGAACCGAGGAGGGTACGATGGCTAAACTGCGGCAGATTGCATTCTACGGCAAAGGCGGAATTGGAAAGTCCACCACATCGCAAAACACATTGGCGGCGCTGGCAGAGATGGGGCAGAAGATTCTCATCGTAGGCTGCGATCCGAAGGCAGACTCAACGCGCCTCATCCTGCACGCAAAGGCCCAGAACAGCATTCTTAGCTTGGCAGCGGAGAAGGGCACGATCGAGGACATCGAGCTCGAAGAGGTCATGAAGTACGGATACCAGAAGATTCGCTGCGTTGAATCCGGCGGCCCGGAACCGGGAGTAGGATGTGCCGGCCGCGGCGTGATTACGGCCATTAACTTTCTCGAAGAGAACGGCGCATACGAGAACCTTGACTACGTCTCGTACGACGTGCTCGGTGACGTTGTTTGCGGCGGCTTCGCGATGCCTATTCGCGAGAACAAGGCGCAGGAGATCTACATCGTCATGTCCGGCGAGATGATGGCCATGTACGCGGCCAATAACATCTCCAAAGGCATTTTGAAATACGCCAACTCGGGCGGTGTACGTCTGGGCGGACTGATCTGCAACGAGCGCCAGACCGACAAGGAACTGGAACTGGCCGAGAACATGGCCAAAAAGCTCGGCAGCAAACTGATCTACTTTGTTCCCCGCGACAATGTTGTGCAGCACGCCGAGCTTCGCCGCATGACGGTGATCGAGTATGCGCCCGACTCAGAACAGGCCCAGCACTATCGCAACCTTGCGGAGAGGATACACAACAATGCTGGCAACGGCACGATTCCTACGCCCATCACCATGGATGAACTTGAAGACATGCTGATGGAACACGGCATCATCAAGAACGTCGACGAGTCGCTGATCGGCAAGAAAGCCACCGAAGTCGCGGCGTAAGATTCTCTTCCTCCACGGGCGCCATCATCGCAATGCGAATGGCGCCCGTTTCAACAAATACACCCAAGTGAGGTTCATCATGAGCGATAACGCCGGCGTTGAAGAGATCAAAGAACGCAACAAACAGATGATCAGCGAGGTTCTCACGGCCTATCCGGAGAAGACAGCGAAGAAGCGCGCCAAGCATCTTGGAACCTTTGAAGAGGGCAAGAGCGACTGCGGAGTCAAGTCCAATCTCAAGACCATTCCGGGTGTGATGACTATTCGCGGTTGCGCTTATGCCGGCTCCAAGGGCGTGGTCTGGGGTCCAATCAAGGATATGGTTCACATCAGTCACGGTCCGGTTGGTTGCGGACAATACTCATGGGCTGCGCGGCGCAATTACTTCATAGGCACCACGGGTGTGGATGCCTTCGGCACAATGCAATTCACTTCTGATTTTCAGGAGAATGACATCGTCTTTGGCGGCGATAAGAAGCTGGCCAGGGTTATCGATGAGATTCAGACTCTTTTCCCGCTGAACAAGGGCATCTCAATCCAGTCGGAGTGCCCGGTTGGCCTGATCGGCGACGATATTGAGGGCGTAAGCAAAGCCAAGGCGAAGCAGTACGCAAAGACCATCGTCCCGGTTCGCTGTGAAGGATTCCGAGGTATCTCGCAATCGCTTGGACACCACATTGCCAACGATTCGATTCGTGACTATGTCTTCGACAAGCTGGGAGATAAACCGGCGCGATTTGAAAGCACGCCCTACGACGTGACGATCATCGGCGACTATAACATTGGCGGCGATGCCTGGTCTTCGCGCATTCTGCTCGAAGAGATGGGCCTGCGCGTCATCGCCCAGTGGTCAGGTGATGGAACGCTGGCCGAGCTCGAGTCTACGCCTCACGCCAAGCTCAATCTCATCCACTGCTACCGCTCAATGAACTACATCTCCCGCCATATGGAAGAGAAGTACGGGATACCGTGGTTCGAATACAACTTCTTTGGGCCAACCAAGATCGCTTCATCGCTGCGCGCCATCGCGGAACACTTCGACGACAAGATCAAGGAAGGCGCAGAGCGCGTCATTGCCAAGTATCAGGCACTGACGGACGCCATTGTCGCGAAATACCGCCCGCGCCTGGAAGGCAAGAAGGTGATGCTCTTTGTCGGAGGCCTCCGCCCGCGCCACGTCATCGGCGCCTATGAGGATCTGGGCATGGAGATCGTCGGCACCGGATATGAATTTGGCCACAACGACGATTACCAGCGCACCACGCACTATGTGAAGGATGGGACGCTGATCTACGACGATGTTACCAGCTTCGAATTCGAGAAGTTTGTAGAGAGAGTGAAGCCCGATCTGGTCGGCTCCGGCATCAAGGAGAAGTACATCTTCCAGAAGATGGGCGTTCCCTTCCGGCAGATGCATTCCTGGGACTACTCGGGTCCATACCATGGCTATGACGGATTTGCCATCTTCGCCCGCGATATGGACATGGCCATCAATGCGCCCGTATGGCGGATGACCAAGGCCCCCTTCTAAACCAAGCGGAATCCTGAGAGGAGAAAAGCCATCATGAGTCAAAATGCAGAGAAGGTGATCGACCACTTTGAGTTGTTCCGCGGACCCGAATACACCGAGATGCTCGCGAACAAGAAGTGCATGTTCGAAGATCCCGTCCCGGCGGAAGAGCTTGCACGCGTGAGTGAGTGGACCAAGAGTGTGGAGTATCGTGAGAAGAACTTCGCTCGTGGATCGCTGACGATTAATCCCGCAAAGGCCTGCCAGCCGCTGGGCGCGGTCTTTGCCGCGCTTGGATTTGAGGGGACGCTTCCCTTTGTTCATGGTTCTCAAGGTTGTGTCGCGTATTATCGCAGTCATTTTTCGCGCCACTTCAAGGAGCCGACCGCGGCTGTTTCATCGTCTATGACTGAGGATGCTGCTGTTCTCGGCGGTCTTGCTAATATGATCGATGGCCTTGCCAACGCGTACAGTTTGTATCGGCCGAAGATGATTGCCGTATCGACTACCTGCATGGCCGAAGTGATTGGCGACGATCTGAACGGGTTCATCAAGAACGCGAAGGAAAAAGGATCCGTGCCAATGGAGTTCGATGTGCCATTCGCGCACACACCGGCATTCGTTGGCAGCCATGTGACCGGTTACGACAACGCCCTCAAGGGAATCATTGAGCACTTCTGGAACGGCAAGGCCGGCACTGCGCCTAAGCTGGAACGCCAATCCAACAACAAGTTGAATTTCATTGGCGGCTTTGACGGCTACACCGTTGGCAATATGCGCGAGATCAAACGTCTCTTCGACCTGATGGGCGTTGAGTACACGATCCTCGGCGACAACAGCGACGTGTGGGACACGCCAAGCGACGGCGAGTTCCGCATGTACGATGGCGGAACGACGCTGGAGGATGCGGCTAACGCAATTCATGCCAATGCTACGATCTCCATGCAGGAGTTCTGCACGGAGAAGACGCTGGAGGTCATCGAAGCATCTGGACAAGAAACGGTTGCCTTCAATCACCCCATCGGCGTGGAAGCGACAGATCGATTTTTGATGGAGGTTGCACGCCTTACAGGCAAGACCATCACCGATTCGATCAGGAAGGAGCGCGGCAGGCTCGTAGATGCCATCGCTGATTCGAGCGCGCACATCCACGGCAAGAAGTTTGCTCTCTATGGAGACCCCGATATGACGCTCGGTCTGACGGGTTTCTTGCTTGAATTAGGAGCTGAACCGGTACACATTCTTTCCACCAATGGCGGGCAGGCCTGGCAGGAGAAAGTGGAAGCGTTGCTGGCCGCGTCGCCATTTGGCAAGGGCTGTCACGTGTATTCAGGCAAGGATCTCTGGCATATGCGTTCGCTGCTCTTCACCGAGCCGGTTGACTATTTGATCGGCAACACCTACGGAAAATATCTGGAACGCGACACCAAGACACCATTGATTCGTCTCGGCTTCCCAATCTTCGACCGTCACCACCATCATCGTTATCCGGTTTGGGGCTATCAGGGAGCACTCAATGTTCTTGTGACGATTCTCGATAGAATCTTCGATCACATGGACCAAACTACAAACGAAGTTGCGAAAACGGACTACAGCTTTGACATCATTCGTTAACGCATGGCTTCATCTTCCTTGATGCGGCGCGTAATGATTCAAACCAGGATCGCCATGCGACGCAGTTTTCCAAGGGCGTGGTAAAAACTTCTCCTGCGCACGCCTGCAGTGTAAAAAGGAGCGGCAATGGGCACTCTTGGCTCAAAGGTCCAGCAGGTATTGAACGAGCCTGGTTGCGTCACGAATCAGGCCAAGCCGAGTTTTGATCGGAAGAAGGGTTGCAATCGGATGCTCGCACCCGGCGCCGCTGCCGGCGGTTGTGCGTTCGACGGAGCCAAGATTGCACTTCAACCCATAACGGATGTTGTGCATCTGATTCATGGACCGATCAATTGCGAGGGACACTCCTGGGATGGCCGAGGCGCCAAGTCGTCGGAATCGAACCTTTATCGCACTAGCTTTACCACGGCGATGACCGAGCAAGACATCATCTTCGGCGGCGAGAAGCATCTATATAAGGCCATCAAAGAAGCTGTTAGGAAATATAATCCGCCAGCGGTCTTTGTTTACCAGACATGTGTTCCAGCAATGATCGGCGACGATCTGGAGGCTGTTTGCAAGGCTGCAGCCAAGAAACTCGGCAAGCCTGTGATTCCGGTCAATGTGCCTGGATTTGTGGGATCGAAAAACCTGGGAAACAAGCTCGCCGGCGAGGCCCTTCTCGACTATGTGATCGGAACGGAAGAACCGGTGGAAATGACTCCATACGACATCAACATCATTGGTGAATACAACCTTTCCGGTGAGCTTTGGCAGGTAAAACCACTGCTCGATGAACTGGGCATTCGCATCCTTGCCTGCATCTCGGGTGACGCAAAGTATCACGAGGTGGCGCGCTCACACCGGGCACGTGCGGCGATGATGGTCTGCTCAAAGGCCATGATTAATGTGGCGCGCAAAATGGAAGAGCGTTACGGAATACCGTACTTCGAAGGCTCTTTCTACGGGATAGGAGATATGAGCGATGCTCTGTGCAGAATTGCGCAATTGCTGGTTGATCGTGGCGCTCCGGCAGAGTTGCTAGGTCGCACCGAAGCCGTCATCGAAAGAGAAGAAGCACGCGCATGGGACCGGATTGCCCCTTTCAAGGAGCGCCTTGCAGGCAAGCGGGCATTGCTCTTCACCGGGGGGGTAAAGTCCTGGTCTGTTGTAGCGGCGATGCAGGAGGCGGGCCTTACCGTTATTGGCACCAGCGTCAAGAAATCCACGCCCGACGACAAAGAGCGCATCAAGAAAATCATGACGGATGATGCGGATATGTACGACGACCTGAAGCCGCGTGAGATGTACAAGATGCTGAAGGAAGCGCGGGCCGACATTATGCTCTCCGGTGGACGCACACAGTTTGTAGCCTTGAAAGCAAAGATGCCATGGCTCGACATCAACCAGGAACGGCATCACGCCTATGCCGGATATGAAGGCATGGTGGCGCTTGTAAGCGAAATCGACAAGGCGCTCTCGAATCCCATCTGGGAGCAAATTCGCAAGCCGGCTCCATGGGAGTTGTTTATCGCTCAGGACGAGTTATCCATTCATGTAGCATAAGGCGGTCATATGGCGCGAGTGACGATCAGCGAGAAATATTGCACTGTGAATCCGCTCAAGATGAGTCCGTCCATTGGCGCGGCGCTGGCCTTTATGGGAGTGGATAACTCGATGCCATTGCTTCACGGTTCACAGGGATGCACCTCTTTTGGGCTTGTTTTGTTCGTGCGCCATTTCCGTGAGGCAATTCCCATGCAAACGACAGCGATGAGCGAAGTCGCCACTGTTTTGGGTGGTCTCGATAATTTGGAACAGGCGCTAGTGAATATCGCTGGGCGCACCGAGCCGGCGTTAATAGGAATCTGTACAACAGGCATCTCAGAGATCAAAGGAGATGACCTGAGAGGATTCCTCAAGCTAATCCGCGCCAACCATCCAGAGCTTGATGACATCGCTCTTGTCGATGTCTCCACGCCTGATTTTCAAGGAGCTTTTCAGGATGGGTGGGCAGCCGCGGTTACGCGCATGGTCGAAGAGCTTATTGAGATTCCGCAGTTTGAGTCCAGACTATCGCGGCGCATCAATGTACTGCCCGGTTGCCACATGACACCTGGCGATATCGATGAACTTCGAGACATCTTCGAGGCATTCAGCCTCGATCCGATCTTCCTGCCCGATCTTTCTGGATCGCTCGATGGACATATTCCAACAGAGTTCACGCCGACATCGCTAGGCGGCATCTCAGTTGAACGGATTCGAAGAATGGGTTCTGCCTGCTGGACGGTTGCCATCGGTGAACAGATGCGCGGTGCTGCAATCACCCTCGAACACCATACCAGCGTTCCTTACAAGTTATTCGGCCGACTCACCGGGCTGGCGGCCTGTGATGAATTGATGGGATTCTTGTCGGAGATCAGCGGCGTCCCCGTTCCAAAGAAGTATCGGCGTCAACGCAGCCAGTTGATCGATGCGATGCTCGACGGGCACTTCTATTTCGGTGGCAAGCGAGTCGCTATTGCCGCAGAGCCAGACTTGTTGTTCACAATGTCGCATTGGCTTCATGAAATGGGTTGCAAGATTCAGGTAGCAGTGACCACGGCAGAATCGCCTGTGCTTGAATCCATTCCAGTTGACGAGGTCTTGCTGGGCGACCTGGAGGATCTCGAAATGCGCTCTGTTGGGGCTGATTTGATTGTGACACATTCACACGGAAGGCAAGCTGCGGAGCGTCTCCAGATTCCTTTCTATCGTATTGGGATTCCTGTGTTTGATCGTCTTGGCGCCGGCCAGCAAGTAACAGTTGGCTATCGAGGAACGCGCAACCTGATCTTCGATGTAGGTAATCTATTCATGGCAAATACTCATGAACCAACGCCCGAGACATGGATTCCGAAACGTCCACAATCGAATAATCTGGTAACGCTGCAATTGTTGCAGTAAACGCTTTGTGTTTCGCGGGAGGATTATGAAAGTAGCCTTTGCAACCGAAGACGGACAACACGTTAATGCTCACTTCGGATGGGCCAGGAAGATTGCGATTTACGAAATCGCTCCGGAGAACTGCCAATTCGTCAACTGTGTTGAGTTCACAGGCAACCTGGAAGAAAACGGTAACGAAGACAAGCTTGGTCCAAAGCTTGACGCAATTCAAGACTGCGCGATTCTCTATGTTGCAGCCATCGGCGGTTCAGCGGCAGCTCGAGTGGTGGCAAAGAACGTTCACCCGATCAAGGTTGCTGAAACCCAGACGTTAGAAGATTTATTGCAACAGTTGCAGAAGGTGCTGAGCGGCAATCCGCCGCCGTGGATACGCAAGGCGCTGAATAAGGGGAGAGAGCGCACTCATGATTTCGAAGATGAGGTGATCTATGGCTGAGAGCACGGTGGAAGCAGTTGCATCTGCAACGCGCGGTTTCCTCAATGAATTGGTCAAGCAATGGAGGGCTCAGGATCTGCATGGATCATGGGATGCAAAGAGCGATCATGATCTGCTGGAACCATACATCATGACCAGGGATAAGCGTCTTGAGATCCCGCTCATGAGTGATCCTGATCCGGAGACGCTTTGGCGCATGGAACTGTTTTACAACGCTATCGGACTGACCATTGAACGCTTTACCGGCGTGATGGTGTCGCCGCTGATGAAGCTGCATCACGAAGGATTTGGCCGCCTCGTACTTACTGCGGGCCGGTTGATCGTCTTCAACAAGCACTTGCGCGACGTGCATCGGTTTGGATTTGACAGCCTGGAAAAGCTGGAGTCGGAAGGCGAAAGAATTGTAGCGGACGGAATTGAGTGGATTGAAAAATACCCAGAGGTTGCACGCTATTAATACGGTCTGCTTTGAATGATACGGAGGCATAAATGAAAGCGGAACAAATTGAAGCACAAGCAGTTACGCGTGATGGAAGAGCGTGGCATCCCTCGTATCTACTGGACATTGATCAGAAGATTTGTATCGGCTGTGGCCGCTGCTTTAAAGTCTGCGGTCGTTCCGTGATGACCTTACAGGGAATCACGGAAGACGGCGATCTTGTCGGGCTTGATGAGGATGAGGAGATATTGCGCAAAGTAATGACCGTCACTGATCCGGGAGCATGTGTTGGGTGTGGCGCATGTGGTCGAGTGTGCGGAAAGAACTGCCAAAGACACGGTCCATCCTAGGGGGCAGAGATGACGCCGGACGCTATGTACAAGCAGCTAATTGACGCGAACGCGACCACCGCGTGCGACCCTTTCGATGGGCATGTGCTGGCGTGTGTCTTTGCCGCCGCTCTAGATGAGTGCCATGCCGGCGGCTCATTTACGGATGCTCTCGGCATCTGTGGTTTAGCGCTCCGCCGCAATATCGAAAGATACTTTCCCGGAGCATTGGGGCACCTGGAGACGTTTGGGCTTGATGTCGAACCAACAGTGAATGAAGATGAGCGGTGCTTGCGGGAGCTATTGTGGCGCTTCCGCACCGCGTCATCTCCAATCAATTCACTGTTGACCATTTTTGTAGCTCGCAGAGCTACGCGGGCAAACCATTTATGGCAGGATCTTGGACTGGCAAATCGAGGTGAGTTATCCAAGCTCATGCTCCGTCACTTTGCCGCACTGGCGCGCCGCAACGATCAGGACATGAAATGGAAGAAATTCTTCTATCGAATAATTTGCCGCGAAGATGGATTCAGTATGTGCGTTGCTCCGTGCTGTTCCGAGTGTGGCGATTTCAATGCATGTTTTGGCAGCGAATCGGGCGAGAGCCTGCTAACGCGGATGCGCTTTCATGGCGAGTCTTCGCGGCTGATTCGTATCGAATCCTCTTTCGCACAATGACCGGGAATCGACATGTCGTGAATGCGACAAACCCCTCGCCTGCTCGACGTGAGCGGGTCTAAGTATATCTATTTTCAGCAAATCCGATTGGCACACAACGTGCACTATATCATGCAACGCCAGCGAAGGAGGGCACGATGATTCAACTAACAGAAGCTGCTGCAGGAGCTGTGCACTCGGTAATCGCTACGGTGCCCCAATCGATTGCGGGACTGCGATTAATGGTGCGGTCAGGCGGTTGTGCAGGGCTCCAATACGAGATGGGCCTGGTGGAAAACTCAGGGCCGGAGGACATCTCCTGCGAGAGCCACGGAGTGAAGATACTGATTGATCCATCTTCCATCGCGTTGATATCCGGCACCACGATTGATTTTATTGACAGTCGGGAGGGGACAGGCTTTTCCTTCGACAATCCCCATGCCCAATCAAAGGGTGGCTGCGGCAAATCTTGCTGTTGATAGATGTTGCCTGAGGAAACTCGCAATGACAGATATGTGTAAACAAAAACCGTGGGTTTACCTGGACAACAACGCGACAACGCGCACCGATCCTCGTGTTGTTGAAGCAATGCTGCCATTTCTTCGCGATGAGTATGCAAATCCATCTTCGCTGCATGATCTAGGTGTTACTGCGAAAGGAGCCGTACGAGCGGCGCGAGGCCAAGTTAGCGCGTTAATCGGAGCAGAACGCGATAGCGATATTGTCTTTACTTCCGGCGGAAGCGAATCGAATAACACGGCGATCCTTTCGGCTCTCGAAACGCAGGGAGAGCGGAGTGAGATTGTTACATCAGCCGTTGAACACCCTGCTGTGCTTGCGTTGTGCGCACAGTTGGAGAATACAGGGAGAGCTAAGATTCATCGCATCCCGGTCGACGGCCAAGGGGACCTTATTCTCAATGCATATCGGAAGGCTCTAAGTGAGCGTACAGCTCTCGTCTCCGTTCAATGGGCCAACAATGAAACTGGTGTTCTGTTTCCCGTTGAGATGCTTGCGTCTATGGCGCACGCGTCTGGAGCCTTGTTTCACTGCGACGCTGTTCAGGCTGCGGGAAGAGTCGCAATAAATGTAAAGGAAACTGAGATCGATATGCTCTCGATTTCGGCGCACAAAATGCACGGTCCGAAAGGAATTGGCGCTCTCTACGTACGCAACGGAATGAAGTTGGCGCCGCTCATTCATGGCGGTCATCAGGAACGCGGAAGGCGTGCAGGTACGGAGAACACGCCGGCAATCGTTGGCTTCGGAGTGGCTGCCAAACTTGCAGCTCAGGAATTACAGCATGATATGAATAGGATCTCTTTGTTGCGCGATTACCTGGAACGGGAAATTCTGCGCCTTGTTCCAACCGCGATTCGTGTTGGAGACCGTTGTAACTGCCTGCCCAACACACTCAACATTGCATTTGAGAATATCGAGGCAGACTCGATTCTACTCATGCTGAATCGTGAATCAATTGCTGCATCCTCCGGATCGGCCTGCACGTCGGGTTCGCTCAATCCATCCCATGTGTTGACCGCGATGAAGATTCCATTCAGTCACCTGCGCGGATCGGTGCGCTTCTCGCTTTCGCGCGAGAACTCAGATTACGACGTGGATCGAGTTATCGAAGTCCTTCAGCATGTAGTAAGCGATCTACAAACCGATTCTGTTCCCATGGAGGCTGCGTATGCCTAATGTGTCTCGCGTTGTAATGAACGACTCGACGCTCAGAGATGGAGAACAGGCTCCCGGGGTTGCCTTCACACTAGAAGAGAAGCTGGCTATTGCCCTTGCGCTGGAAGACGCTGGTGTGGATGAGATAGAGGCGGGTACTCCTGCGATTGGGGACCGAGAGATCCAAGAGATTGCTGCCATCGGTGGTGCGTTGAGCAGGTCCGAGCCGATCTCTTGGTGTCGCATGACACGTGCGGATGTCAATGCCGCACGGAAGACCGGGTTGAAGCGGGTGAATCTCTCCATTCCGGTTTCAGATATTCAAATGCGGGCTAAGCTGAATCTGGATCGGACAGGCGTGCTGAACCGCATCCATGATGTTATTGCCTACGCTGTCGATTGCGGATTGCGCGTGGCCATGGGAGGTGAAGACTCCAGTCGCGCTGACATGGACTATCTTCTTATCGCAGTGGAAACAGCCACTAGCGCAGGCGCTCATCGCTTCCGTTTTGCGGACACACTCGGCAACATGGAGCCATTTGCGGTTTGCGACGCATTCTCACAGCTTGGCCGTGCGACTGGCGTCGAGTTGGAGTTCCATGGCCACGATGATCTCGGTCTGGCCACGGCGAATACGCTAGCGGCAATTCGAGGGGGAGCAACTCATGCCAGCGTTTGTGTACTCGGCTTAGGAGAGCGCGCCGGCAATGCAGCTCTTGAAGAAGTTGCTGCGTGCCTGAATCGTTTCCATGGGGCTGGCAGCAACGTGAATCTTACGCAGTTGCCGCGACTCGCTGAAATTGTGGCCAGAGCGGCGTGCCGTCCTATTCCAGTTGGAAAAGCGATCGTTGGCTCCAATGCCTTCACGCATGAATCAGGCATTCACGTCGATGGACTGCAGAAGGACCCATCTACATATGAGGAACTGTCTCCGCAGACCTTCGGCCGTGTGCGTGAGATTGTTCTGGGTAAACACTCCGGTATGGCATCCGTTGCAGGAGCACTGCACTCCCTCGGACTCTCTACGGACAAAATTCGGACACAATCAGTACTGGCTCAAGTTCGGCAGCGATCCATGCAGGCAAAGCGCGTAGTCAGCTCAGAAGAGTTGCTGGACTTCTACCGTCGCGCCAGCAAAGCCTCAATATCCACCCACACCCCTCTGGAGATGAAATATGACTGTGCTTGAACAACTGGCGAAGCTTTCGTCCGCGGAGGACTACTTTAGTTTTCTTGGCGTCCCTTATGACCCTGCGGTGCTGAATGTGGCACGGCTGCACATACTGCGGCGTATGGGAGACAATCTTCGCAAGGCTGGAATGGAGCCGTACGAAGAGAAAGCCCGCGCCTACTTCCGCGCGCATCTTGAGCGGGCGTACCAGGATTTTGTGAAGTCCAGCCCTATCAAGGAGCGCGTTTTCAAGGTTCACAAAGACGCGATCCGCCCCACGGGCACGCCACTGGTGCGTCTATCAATTCCCGGAAATGGACCAGAGGCGCTTTAGAGTCTGGGTGATTGCGGTTTTGTTCGCCTTTCATTTCCGTTTCTTCATATCATCCTTATCACTTGAGCTTTAGCCTTCAGATAAATCATTCTGATTTGTTCTATCGCCTCGGCCAGCGAATCGCAGACGAGTGAGCCGCAAGGACGACCGGGGTCTAGACGCCGGGAGTAGCTGAACAGACATCACATTCAGGAGAATGTTCATGGCAGATCTAAAAGCACCTCAAATGCAGGCGACTCTCGGCCTTACCGGACTGACCAGCAATGCAATGGCACTCATTGCTCCAGGCGCATTTCTTTGGCTCACCTTCGTCATCCAGGCCGGCACCGGCACCACTGCGCCGACCATGTGGCTAGGCATCTTTGCCGCATTACTGCTATGCCTGGCCACCGCGGTCGCCTATGCAGAGATTTCCAAACTATATCCCGGCACGGGCTCAAGCTACTACTACGCTGAACAGGCTCTTCTATCCAAGGACAGGTTCTTCAAGTATGCCCGCGTCGCCAAGTTCATCGTCGGTTGGGGCTCGCATCTTTACTACTGGGTCTATCCGGGCGTGATGGTGGCCGTTACCGGCGTCTTTGTGGGCTACATCGTCGGCTTCCTCTATCCAAACTTCATGAGTGGCTCGAACCCAGGACTTATTTTCATGGCGTTGGTGGCGATTGCCTTCTCATTCTTTGTTGGCTGGACCGCATCGAAGGGCGCAAGGGCTTCAACGGCCGTCAACCTAGCGATCAACATCGTCCAAATTTCCGCGCTGCTGGTCTTCAGTGTACTCGCAATCGGCTATCGTACAAGCCATCCTACAGGGTCGCCGGCCTTCCAGTATGACGGGCAGACGCTGGCAACTTACAACTACCAGTTCGCCACAGCCAAGGATGGCTCCGTGGTCCGCGACGCCAGTGGCGCTCCAGCACCTCTGCTGGACGCCGCCGGCAAGCCGGTCCCATTCACCATCGACTATCCCGAGAAGGACGCCAGCGGCAACTTCCTGTCCCATACTTCTGCTGCGTCGGTTGTGGCGCCGCATAAATTCAGCTTTGTCTTCATCCAGGCCACAGTCGCCATTCTGATTCTGGTTGGATTCGAATCGGTGACCTCGATGGGAGGCGAGGCAAAGAACCCCACCAAGCATATTCCCATCGCAGTCATTTCGTCGCTGTTGATTCAGGGCCTGGTGTGCTACCTGATCGAGTATTTCGCAGCCAACTACTTTCTCAACTCCGGCTATACCATGCAGAGCGCAGTCACTTCGGCAGCGCCCATTGGCGATATGATGATCATGGTCGGTGACGGGTTGCTGGGCCATGGCCACGGCAAGTACTTCATGCTGGCAGAGGCCTTCACTGTCTTTCTTGCGCTGATCGGTACCACGCTTAGCTGCATGAACACCGGCGCTCGCGTTACTTACGCCATGGGAAAGGACGACGAGGCTCCCGAGCACTTCGGCATCCTTCACGCCAAGTCGCTCTCGCCCCGCAAAGCCATCTGGACGCTGGCCGTCATTAGCGCAATTATTGGCGTCATCGCTGTTGTCCTGGTCTTCGGCGACGCAAGCGCACCCTCTGACGCGGCCATTGCCGCGCTGCCGCATGGCATCTTTTCAAACTTCGGCTATCTCTCGCACGACCAGTTAGCCGCGCTGCCCAACTCGCTGCTGACCATCACGCTCACCTCCAACTTCGGCACTTTCATCCTCTACGCACTTAGTTGCTTACTGTGCATCGTTGCTTACCACAGGCGCCATGACTACAGCGTCGTTCGCCATCTGCTCATCCCTGGCTTCGGGCTCCTGGCCAACGTTGTCTGCATGGCTTTCTACTTGATCAGTCCGGTCTTTGGCCTGGGCACTTTCAAGGAACCGCTGCTGGCATTGGGCATATCCGCCGTCTGGGGCATCTACGGAGCCATTTACTTCATCCGCTCCTCAAAGGCCAAAGGCAAAGCCGTTCTGCTTACAGTCAAGTAAGCCAAACAGTCAGAAACACAACCAAACAGAGTTCCCCAAGTGGAATCTCCGCTCCATCTCTGTGCCAAGACGAGAGCGGAATTGGCACCAGCGGTGTCGGGATCGACCTTTGTCAAGAGCGGCACGAGGTGACTGTCCCGCAGCAATCCCTGCCGGTCGGAAACACCCGGCGGCAATTCTGCTGCGGCTGTGCCAGCGGATCTATTGAAGAGTGCCAACCCAACAATAGCGGCCATCAGAGTTTGGGTTTGACCGACGCTGTGAAGCGCAGGTCCAAATCAAGGTCCAGGTATTTAGAGATATTGGCAACATTCACATCCGGCCGATGAATTAAATTTATGTATTCCGGATCGTCTCGCACCAGAATCACAACCAGAATGCGCGGCCCATGCACGCCTTTGATGCGCGTCATTTCAATGTCCGCCGTGGCGCTGGGACCGGAGATGTAAGTGGCTAGAACTGGCGGCTGCTGGCAGCGACTGAAGTACTCGGGCAGGGTTTCAACAATCTGGCTGGCGCGCAGGATGCAGAGATACCAGTCGGGCAGGAGGGTCAACACGCGACGGCCTTCGGTGGCGGAGTGGTGCAGAACGATGGTGCCCGAATCCGCGATGCCGCATGTGGCGGCGGTGACGACGCCTTCCGCCTTCTCGATCTCATCGATGTCGAGGCCGTGGTCGATAGTCCATTCCAATCCCTTGATCTTATACGCAGACGTAACCAACCACTCAGGCGGGGCTCCGGAGGGCGCAACAAATCGATGCCGGCCGCTGGCTGCAAGCTGTGTCGCAAGCGCGTCGGCGAGTTCTTCCGGTGTGCACTCAACCACTTCGGCGTCGTACTCGCGCAGGCGATGAATCATCAGCTCGATGCGGGCTTGGGCAGAAAGATCGCCACGACGGATATACGCGCGGGGCAGAGCCGCATAGGCGTCGGCAAGCAGGGAGGCGTCTTGTGCGGCAGAGGGAGTGGCCGCGCGGATGCGGTCGAGAGTCAATTGCCGGGATGGGACGGGCTGATTCATTTTTCCTCCTTTGCATGCGTGGCCCACCACTGGTGGAAAGTTTGTTTCGGCAGGCCGCGCAGATCGCGGGTCTGGGTCCACTTTGCGCCTAGGCTGGGCAGCGAGTGAATCCATCCGTCCTTGCTGGTGAAGAAGCGCAGGCCGATGCGTCCCATGCGCTGCGCCGCGTGGAAGCCCCAGGCGGTGGCGAAGATGAGATTGGCGATGCGCAGGCCGAGATACATGAGATCGAAGAAACGGCCGGCCTGCTTGCGCTCCTGGTTGACGACTTGAGAGCGCAGTTCGAGCAGCACCTCGGGAATGTTGATCTTGACCGGGCAGACCTCGTAGCAGGCGCCGCACAGCGAAGAGGCGTAAGGCAGCGTCTGCGCGTACTTCATCTGCATTAGTTGCGGCGTGAGGATGGCGCCGATGGGGCCGGGATAGACCGAGCCGTAGGCGTGGCCGCCGGTCTGGCGATAGACGGGGCAGGTGTTCATGCATGCCGCGCAGCGGATGCACTTGAGCGTCTGCCGTTCCTTGGTTTTGGCGAGGATGCGGGAGCGGCCGTTGTCGAGCAGGACGACATGAAATTTCTGCGGGCCATCGCCGGGCGAGACACCGGTCCAGAGCGATGTGTAAGGGTTCATGCGCTCGCCGGTGGCGGAGCGAGCCAGAAGTTGGAGCATGACTTCAAGATCCTGGAAGCGGGGCAGCACCTTCTCTATACCCACCAGGCTGATCAGAGTGCGCGGCAGTGTGAGGCACATGCGGCCGTTGCCCTCGGACTCGACTACTGAGACTGTGCCGGATTCCGCGATGAGAAAATTGGCGCCGCTGATGGCCGTTGGGACGGTCAAAAACTTCTGGCGGAGATAGGTGCGGGCGGCGTTGGTCAGCTCCTTGGGATCGTCGGAGAGGTTCTTGAGTCCCATGGTGCGGGCGAAAATCTCGCGCACCTGGCTGCGATTGATGTGCAGCGCGGGAACGACGATGTGGGAGGGTTCTCCTTCGCCCAGTTGCAGGATGATCTCCGCCAGATCGGTCTCGTAGACGTTGACGCCCGCAGCCTGAAGAAAGGGATTCAACTGAATCTCCGCCGAGGTCATGGTCTTGATCTTGATGACCTCGGAGGCGTTTTCCTCTCGGAGCAGATCGAGGATAATCTGGCGAGCTTCAGCGGCGTCGGCGGCCCAGTGGACGTGGCCTCCGGCAGCGGTGCAGCGAGCTTCGAACTCTTCGAGGTAAACGCCGAGGTTTTCGAGCGCATGGACGCGGATGGCCGAGGCTGCCGAGCGCAGCTCCTGCCAATCGGTTTTTTCGACGACCAGCTTTCCGCGCTTGGTCTGGATAACGTCGATGGCATGGCCCACGTTCTTGCGCAGTTGCGGATTGCGCAGCATGATCAAGGCGGCCTCAGGAAAGGGCGGAGCGAAGCGAGGGTCAAGGCTGACGCGTTCGGAGCCGGCGTGGGTCATTGCGCAGCCTCCGTGCGGTTATCTTCGCTGTCCGCTTCCGTGCTGGCCAGAATCTGCGCCAGATGAATTGTCTTCATGCCGGCGTACTCGCGGTGCATGGCCCCGCCCAGATGCATGAGGCAACTGTTGTCGAGGGCTGTGCAGTACTCGGCTTTGGTGGCGAGCACATCCTGAAGCTTGGCGGTCAGCATGGCTGAGGAGACCTCGGCGTTTTTCACCGAGAACGTTCCGCCGAAGCCGCAGCAGCGGTCGACATTGGCCATTGTGGCCAGATCGAGGCCGCGCACCTTGGCCATCAGCTTGTAAGGCCGCTCGCCCAGTTGCAGAGCGCGGACTCCGTGGCAACTGGCGTGATAAACAACGCGATGGGTAAAGGTTGCGCCCACATCCTCGACACCCAGCTTGTCGATGAGGAACTCGCTCAGCTCGTAGACGCGGGGTACGAGAGCCGCGAAGTCCTTGTGGAGGGATTCGTTTCCCAGCTCGGCGAAGATGCCGGGATACTGATCGCGGATCATGGCCACACAGGAGGAGGAGGGAATGACGACGTTCTCGGAATCCTGGTAGAGGCGGACAAAGCGCTTGGCCTGGGAGAAGGCTTCACCGCGAAAGCCGGTGTTGGCGTGCATCTGGCCGCAACAGGTTTGCCTGGGATGAAAATCGAGTGTCACGCCCAGCCGTTCCAGCAGACGCACCACGGCGCGGCCGGTCTCCGGGAAGAGCGTGTCGTTATAGCAAGTGATAAAAAGCGAAGCGCGCATGGATGCCTCAAAGCCAGCAGAACTGCAACAAAAATAACATCCCCATCATATTCGATAGAGAGATGAATTGTTTATTGTAACAAAACACCGGTTTAACGGTTATTCCATCTTGCGGATTTCGCTTCCCGCCAATCGTGAATGCTGACGCGAAAGGCAGAGTCTTCATTTTAAGGCGTAGGGCGTCGTGATCCGCTTCCACTGGGAGTCGTCGAAGCCCGGCTGGTCCGCCTTTTGCGGGTTTCCCACCATTATTTCCAGAAAATAAATTCTATAGGAAAAGCAATTCTATACAGAAATATGGTTTAGGCTGTATTATATCCGCATCCGGATTTTCGGGCTTGCGGCTGACCTGTACTCTCACCCGAGGAATCCGGACCGCAGATTGCTTGAGTGAACCTTGCTCTGCGCTTCGGGATAAGCCCGAAGAAGCGGCTAGCCAGCCTCATAGGCAGGGGCGCCGATCGGACCGGCGAAGAATTGCACATTGAAGAAGGACTTCTATGCGTATTTGCTTTTTGCTCCATGTCCGCCCGGAAAAATTGCAGGAGTACAAACAGCGCCATGCACAGGTGTGGCCGGAGATGAAGGAAGCGCTGCGCGAGACCGGCTGGCGCAACTACTCGCTGTTTTTGAAACCGGACGGGCTTGTGGTCGGCTATCTGGAGACGGATAACTTCGAAAATGCCTGCGCCGGTATGCAGAAATACCCGGTCAATGCCCGCTGGCAGTCGGAGATGTCTCAGTTTTTCGAGCCGATGCCGGCCGCGGCGGATGAGAATATGTTTCCGCTGGAGGAGGTCTTCCATCTCGATTGAGAGGGAAGACCAGCATTAGGGCAGCTCGTATATCTTCGCGTAGCTATGCCCAATCCGATCAGGCTGGCGTCGGTGCGCATGGCCGCCATTCGCTGGAAAGCTGGATATTCGTTTTTGACAAAATCACGCGCGCCTGTTTATTTTACCTGAGATATGAAATCAATTCTTGAATGAAACACTTGGCGCAAGGCCGTGCGTATTCATGGGGAATGCAGAGGCAAAATGATGAACGCTAATCCGTTGTTGGGGGTCTTTCTTTGCTGGCTGGGCGGCGTGGCCTCGGCTAGCTTTTACGTTCCATTTCGCAAGGTGCGCGGCTGGTCTTGGGAGACCTACTGGCTGGTTGGCGGCGTGATGAGCTGGATCATCGCGCCCTGGGTCGGGGCGCTCCTGCTGACGCATGATCTGCTGGGCGTATTGCGTGGCGTCTCGCCGTCGGTCCTTTTCTGGACCTATTTCTTCGGCGTCTTGTGGGGAATCGGCGGCCTGACCTTCGGGCTGGCCGTGCGTTACCTGGGCATGTCGCTGGGCATGGCCTTGTGCATGGGCAACTGTGCGGTCTTTGGCACGCTGATTCCGCCCATCTTTCACCACCAATTCAGCCACCTGCTCACGCAGCGCTCGGGCATCGTGACGCTGGCGGGCATCGCCGTCTGCGTGGTGGGCATTGTCTTTGCCGGAATGGCGGGCATCTCCAAGGAAAACGAACTCTCGACCGAGGCCAAACAGGCCAGCGTGAAGGAGTTCAACCTCAAGCTGGGCCTTTCCCTGGGCATATTCGCGGGCGTCATGAGTGCCTGCCTTGCCTTTGGGCTGGATGCGGGCAAGCCCATCAAGGACCTGGTCGTGGCGCACGGAAGCAACGCACTATGGCAGGGATTGCCGGTGCTGGTAGTAGCGCTGGCTGGCGGCTTTACCACCAACTTCATCTGGTGCGCCATTCTCAATGCGCGCAACCGCAGCTATGGCGAGTACCTGAAGGCGACCGCTGATGGCGCGAAGGCTGGAAGCAAGCCCGGCTCGCTCGGCGGCAACTACTTCTTCTCCTTTTTGGCCGGCGCCATCTGGTACATGCAGTTTTTCTTTTACACCATGGGCGAATCGCAGATGGGCGACTACAAGTTCTCCAGTTGGACGCTGCTGATGGCCAGCATCATCATCTTCAGCACGCTGTGGGGCATTGCGCTCAAGGAGTGGCACGGAGTCAGCCTCCGGACCAAGGTGCTGGTGACACTGACGCTGGTGACGCTGGTCGGCTCCACGGTGATTGTCGGATACGGAAACTATCTGGGATCGCAGTGAGGATCTTACCTGCATCAAATTCAAACTGCCGTTTACTTGACGCCCGTCACTATAAAGCTGTATGTGCCCGCCACAAATTCGTAGCCAGTCTTGCCATCCTTCTCGGCTGGCTTTTCCAGCGGCTTTCCGTTCAGCGTGTAGGTTGCGGCCTCGGATTCAGTGAGGCGCAGCCAGCCGTTCGCGTTGGGTGGAATGGTCACGGTCCAATGCGCCCGGTTACCGTCCACGCTCCAACTCGAATGAATTTCGCCGTAGGCCGATTGATAGCGCAGATCCAGACTGCCGAGTCTGCGATCAAAGACAGGATGCAGAACGATTGTGTGGAAGCCGGCATCGAGCGGCGTCGCATCGATGCCCGCGGCATAGCGGTAGATCCAGTCTGCAACCGCGCCATAGGCATAGTGGTTGAAGGAGTTCATGCCGGGGTCGGCCATCATCTGGTCGCCGTTCCAACGCTCCCACATGGTTGTGGCGCCGTGCGTCACCATGTAGCCCCACGATGGATACTCGGTGTTGAGCAGCAGCGTGTAGGCAAGATCGGGATAGCCGGCCTTGGTCAATTCTTCCAGCAGATACGGTGTGCCGAGAAAGCCTGTTGCCAGCAACGAATGATTGGCCTCGATTTTCGCTGCCAGCTTCTTGGCAGCCGCGGCGCGCAGTTCTTCTGGGAGCAGATTCATGTGCAGCGCGAGCACGTAGCCGGTCTGCGTGTCTCCGTCCTTGCTTTTCGCATTTGGATTGTTGATCGCGCCAAAGGGTGACGAACTGTTTTCGGCTCCGGCCACAAAGCCGTCCTCATGCACAAACTGCTTTTCAAACGCGGCGCGAATCTTATCGAAGAGCTGTTTGTACTTCTCCTCATCCTGCGTACGCCCCGTGGCGTGCGCCATCTCGCGCATCAGCGTAGCGTCATAGGCCCAGTATGCGGTTGCAATGAGCACGATGTCGGTCTTGCCTTCCGGAGAGAGCCAGTCACCGTAAGGAGTTCCGGATTCGTTGCGCCACAATCCATCGGGATTGGCGGCTGCAATGGCGTCCAGATACTTTTCCATCGCCGCCCAGTTTTCTTCGATGATGCTCTTGTCGCCTGTCTGCAGCCACGAGGTCCAGGGAATAATCACCCCCGTATCGCTCCAGCCTGGGCCCTTCTCCCGTGTTCCCTTGGACGGGACCGGCGCATAGACGCCGTAGAACGGAGTTCCGACCTGCGTACCGCGCATATCCGTGGCAAATTTGCGCGAGAAGGCAGCGAGATCCATGTTGTAGCTGGCCGCGCGCCAAAAGACCTGCGCATCGGCCATCCATCCCAGCCGCTCGTCGCGCTGCGGGCAATCCGTGGGCACGCCGACAAAGTTCGACCGCTGCCCCCAGAGAATGTTGCTCCACAGTTGGTTGATCAGCGCGCTGCCGGTTTTGAGCTCAATCGTGAATGGCGCATCAGTGTGCAGGACCAACCCCATCACCGCGTCTTTGCCCGGAGCCGTTGGCAGGCCGGTCAGCTCCACGTAGCGGAAGCCGTGGAAGGTGAATTGCGGCATAAGATCATATTGGCCATTCGGGGCGTCACTGGATCTACGTAGCGTAAAGGCATCGGTCGCTTTTGCTGTGCGCAAATTGTCCGTGTAGATTGTGCCGTCCGGATTCAGAACCTCGGCAAACCGGATCTGTACCTTCGTTGCATCCGGATTGTGCAATATCACACGTGCCACCCCGGAGAAGTTTTGCCCGAAGTCGTAGACGAAGACGCTAGGTTTGGGTTCGGTGACGGCCTTTGCTTCAAGCGTGCGTTCCACGCGGATGGGCGGAAAGTCTTGTGACACGATATCTGCGGGCTTTGGGCTAATGATCGATACTGATGTCCAATCGTCGAGCCATGGCGAAGCATCGAGCCATGCAGAATGCGGAGCATTCAGTGCATCCCTACTCCATTGCAAATTCTGCGTCTCTCCGTCATACAATTCGGAGTGGCGGATTACAGAATCACGCGCAGTCCAGTTCGCATCTGTCGCCACCCACTCGACGCTGCCGTCAGTGTGCTCAATGCGCAATTGTGCCAGCAGCGCGGGCGGCGTGTCGCCGAAGTTGTTCGGTTCCTGATCCCACTTCAGCGAAGTCGAATACCAGCCCGGCGCCAGCAGCGCCCCGATTGCGTTCTCCCCTTGTGCAATCATGTCGGTTACGTCATAGCTCTGATAGACGACCTGCTCCCGATAGTCGGTCCAGCCCGGCGCAAGAACGTCGTCGCCCACGCGCCGTCCATTGAGAAACATTTCATAAGCGCCTAGCGCCGTGGTATAGAGCCTCGCTGATTTCACGTCCTTCGTCACGTCGAAGCTGTGGCGCAGAGCCTTCACGGAATCGGGAATCCAGGGATGGCCGAAAGAATCGTCTCCCGTCCCCTGCTTGCACGCGATGGAACTCTTCCATCCTGCATCGTCAAAGTTCTTCTGTTGCCAGCCGGGTCCAAACTCAAGCGAAGTTTTCCAACTCGTTCCGCTTGCAAAAACTTCAGTGGTCCCGTCCGTGTATTCCACAAACAGTGTCGCAATCATGGGCAGGGAAGCGGCTTTTTCGTTGGACTGAAGGTAATGCACCTGCTCAATGGCGATGGTGTTCGGGCCAGTCGTCAGAGCGCTAGTCGCATCGGCGCTCACAAACTTCTTCCACGGAAACTGTCTCCAGGGAGGATAAGGACTGGCCGTCAATATCTGAGCGCCATTGATCCACGCCGAGACGGTGTCCTGCCCAGTCGCGTAGAGCGTGGCAGAATGCACGGGTTTATTCAGGGTTACCGATTGCCGGAAGGCAACATGCTGCTCAGCGGGTTTTCCTTTGGGCAAAGCCTGAACGGCCGGCATAGGAAATTGATCTGGATAAGTAATCCAGGCCGCCGGAGCGTGGCGCACCGCAGCCTCTTCAGCCGTTTCGTAGCCAATCCACTGCGCGCGCCACGGCTGCTTCAGCAGTCCCGACTCCCACCAACTGACGGGACTTTCCGGCGCTGGCTTGCCCTCCTGATCCCACACCAGAACCTTCCAGTAATAGCGTGTCGAAGGAGCAAGCGCGACTCCGGCATAGGGAACGCCGACCGACTGTTCTCTGGCCACGCGTCCGCTGTCCCACACGTCCGCTTTGCCCACGGCGAGCAATTCTGGCTTTGAGGCCACAAGCAGCCGGTAAGCCGATTGGTTCGCGCCCTGGCGGCTGTCGCGCAACTGCCAGGAGAATCGCGGCTGCGCGTCGTCGATGCCCAGCGGCGTAGTCATTTCGTCCACGCGCAAGGCGGCTGGACTCGATGCTTGCGCACGCGCTGTAAGGGCGCAAATCACAAAACCCGCGCTGAGGCAAACTGCAATTCCCGCACGCCGCGCACCGGCGCGGCACATCTTCATAGTATTCATTACGCCTGCACCTCAAACTCTGAATTTAGCGGCGTTCTGCGATTATTCAACAAGCCACAGGTACAACGGCGCTTTGGTCTGTCTGCTCAGCTCGCTTATTTGCGCCGAGGCAGAATCTTCTTTTCGTAGTTGCGCACTGTCTGCAGCCATCCGATGCCTTCGGGAACATTGTGGCTGGCGCAGTAGTACTCCCACACCGCGGACCAGGGCATCGATTTGTTCTCCTCGAAGAGCGCCATGCGGCCGGCGCCGTCGTAATTCTTTTCCGCGGCCAATTGCAGCTCTGCCGGCTCCAGCAGCGCGAGCAACAATGCTTTGCGCATATTGCGCGCGCCGATCACCCAGGCCGCGATGCGGTTGATGCTGGCGTCGAAATAGTCCAGGCCGATGTTCACCCGCGAGATAGCGCCGCAGCGCACGATCTCCTGCGCAATGGCAATCGTGGGGTCGTCCAGCAGCACCACATGATCGGAATCCCAGCGCACCGGCCGCGAAACATGGAGCAGAATCTCGTCCAGGAAGCACAGCGCTGTAGAAATTTTGTCGGCGACACTCTCGGTGGGATGAAAATGCCCGGCATCCAGGCAGAGCAGCGTTTTGCGCGTGGCCGCATAGGCCAGATAGAAGTCGTTGGAGCCTTCCGTGTAGCTCTCCGCGCCAATGCCGAAGAGCTTGCCCTCGACGGCCACTTTATGATGATTGCCGAGAGGCGCGGCAATGATTTGGTCCAGGGCCTCGATCAATCTTTTCCGCGGCCCGATGCGATCCGCGGGCAGATCCTTGTCCCCATCCGGAATCCAGATGTTCATCACCGAAGGGGTGCCTAGCTCAACTCCGAAATATTCGCTGATGCGCCGGCACGCCAGGCAATGATCGATCCAGAATTTGCGCACCTTGGCATCCGGATGGCTCAGAGTGGCTTTTTCGCTGAGCGGATGCGAGAAGCAGGTGGGATTGAAGTCCAGGCCCAGATCGTGCGCCTTGGCCCACTTCACCCACTTCGCGAAATGCTTCGGCTCAATGACGTCGCGCTCCACGGGCTTGTCCGATTCGAGATAAATCGCATGAAGATTGAGCCGCTTCTTGCCCGGAATCTGCGCCATGGCAACTTCAAAGTCAGCGCGCAGTTCGTCGGCGGTCCGTGCCCGCCCCGGATAATTTCCGCTGGTCTGAATGCCGCCGGTCAGATCGCCCTCGGGATTTTCAAAGCCGCGAACGTCGTCACCCTGCCAGCACTGGATCGAAATCGGAATCTGCTCCAGTTGGGGGAGAACCTTCTCGGTATCCACTCCAATCTCCGCGTAACGTTCCCTGGCCAGATCGTAGGCTGTTTGAATCTTCTGCGTAACATTCATCGCTGAACATCCTTTCCTGGCGATGCAAATTGCTGAAAATTATTCCATGCGGAGTCCGGAATCGGCTCCATTGGGCGATACTCGTTGATCTCGAAAGACTGCCGGATAAAGGCGCGCGCCGCATCGAGGCAGGGGATTTCACCCAAGGCAATCATCTGCGAGCAAATGTTGCCCAGTGCGGAGGCCTCCACCGGGCCGGCGCTTACCGGCAACTGGCAGGCGTTGGCGCACAGTTGATTAAGCAGGCGGTTCTTGGTGCCGCCGCCGACAATGCGGATTCTGGTCAGGCTTTGCCCGCGCAACGATTCCAGTTGCTCCTTGACCAGCCGATAAGAAAGCGCCAGGCTCTCCAGGGCGCAGCGCGCAAATTGTGCGGCTGTCTCGGGCGCGGGTTGCCGGGTTTCCACGCAGTAGTCCACAATGGCCTGCTTCATGGAATCCGGATTCAGGAAGCGCGCGTCGTCGGGATTCACAATCGACCGCCATGCAGCGGCCTCAGCCGTGGCGCTCAGCAGGGCATCATCGATGGGGATCTGGAACTCCAGAGTGATTCGCTGCAGGAGCCACAGTCCCATGATGTTTTTCAGTACGCGGTAACGGCGACCGAAACCGCCCTCGTTGGAGAAGTTCCACTGCAAGGCCTGCTCGGAGGCGTACGGAACCACGCTCTCCACGCCCATCAGGGACCATGTTCCCGAACTGAGGAAGGCTTCTGTTTCGGCCTCGAAGGGAGTTCCAACCACCGCCGAAGCTGTGTCGTGGGTTGAGCCCGCCACCACCTTGGAAATTTTGTTGCCAAAATGCGCCTCTCCAAGAATCGTGCCCGCCGCGACCGGCGGCTGCATCCAAATCTGGTTCAGGCCCGCGGCGGCAAACAAATCCTGGTCCCACGCGCCATCCAGGTTCAACAGTTGCGTGGTCGTGGCATCCGTGTATTCGTTGGCTATCACTCCGCACAGCCGGAAATGCAGGTAGTCGGGAATCATCAGCAGGTGACGCGTCTTTCCCACCCACTCGGGCTCCTGCACGGCCATCGCCGCCAGTTGATAGAGAGTGTTGTAGGGCTGAAACTGAATGCCGGTTCGCCGGTAGATTTCAGCGCGCGGCATGACGGCCGTCACCTGCTCGATCTTCCCTTGCGTCCGGCTGTCGCGATAGCAGACCGCCTGTCCCACGCGTTGCAACTGGGCATCGAGCAGAACATAATCCACGCCCCAACTGTCCACGCCGATGGTGGCGATGGGCGCAAGTTGTGAAGCCTCTTCGATTCCCTGGCGGATGTTTTTCTCAATCGCATTAATATCCCAGCATAAATATCCGCTGTGTTGATCTTTGCTGAACGCGATTGGAAACCGGCTCACTTCACGCAGGCTCAGAGTCCCCTTGCGAAGTTGCGCCGCAATCACACGCCCGCTACTGGCGCCCAGGTCAACCGCTACAAAACAGGGATACTGCTTTTCAATACTGTCTTTTCCGGTCATCTTTCTTTCCTAACTGGCAATCTCCGAATTGTCCTCAAAGCCTTCTCCGGCTTTATTTTTAGATGGTTTGACGGCGTAAAAAAACACACGGTTCCCATATGAAACATTGTACCCGCAGAAACAATCTATGCCGAACGTACCTCATTGTCAAAGGCTATTTCCTTTCGCCCGGGAGGCGCAAACTGGCCTGTAAGCTGCTCGACCCTCTGCGATCGATTCTACTCAGTCTGTTCACGCCGTTGAATCGGGGCCGTAGTGCCGGAAGTTGAAGGAAGAGAAATGGTTAAATCCGTGGGAAAATTCATGCTGAGGTCTTGATCTGATCGCGTTTTTCGCGCTGCGATCCCGGCGGCACCGGAGCGCGGAGATCATCTTCCGTCGGCCATGGATTGTTCTATTCCGCATTCCGGCCCGGATGCCTAACAAGGGATGATGCGTGCTTTACACCCAGGGTTTCCGGGGTGACTACACGGTGGTGCACGTAGTTATAAGGAGGGACCGTGTAGCCCCGCATCAGCGAAATGCCGAGCTGGATGAGGCGGGGGCCGTAACTTTCCACTTCATGCGAAACAGAGCCGATCATAGCGCTCTTGCCCGAACGCATTTCCTCGAGCACCTCGGGGATGCAGTCCTGTGAGGCGATGGCGATGTTTGCCTCAATGCCGTGCTGGCGGGCGGCGTCCAGGACACCGAGCGCGCTGGAATCGGTGGCGGCGGCGATAAGAATGCGCTCTGCTTTGCGGTAGCCGGCGAGAAAGTTGGTCATGGCAAGCTGGCTGGGCTGGCGCATGCCTCGTCCCTCGATCTGCACGAAGCGCTCAGGGGGAATATAGCTGATCCGTTCGCGAATGCCGTCGAAGGCTCCAGAGATGCGGCTCTGCACAAAGCTGCCTGCTTCGGCAAATCCGACTCCCAGCACCCAATCGACTTTTTCCTTCCACTTGATCAGTGCGTGTTGCGCGAGCAGGACTCCGGCTTCATAGCCCGATTCAAAGTTATCCACGCCGAAGTAGGTTGCGTTGGGGTGGGGAATGTCGATGGCGACCAGAGGTATGCCGGCTTTCTTGAAGATATGGGCCACGCGCGGGGCCACGGCTTCCTCCACCTGATACTCGAGCACCAGATCCACCTGCTTGGCCACGAATTCTTCCGCATTCTGGATGGCAATGTCAGGATCGTAGTGGTTATCGAGCACGATCAACTCCACGCCCGATGCCGCCGCCGCCGCTGTAACGCTTTGCGTCACGGCTGCCGGATAGGGCATCTCTCCACTCAAAGTTGCGAAGCCGAAGCGCAGACGGCGCGGACGGGAAACCAGGCGATACTGGCCGTCCTGCGACTGGGCGACATAGCCCCGATGCACCAGCGTCTTGAGGATGCGATAGACGCTGGTCTTGGAGATCTGGGTCTTCTGATAGACGTCTTCCAGGGTGACGGGAGCATGGTTCTGCTCCAGTTGCTCGATCACGTCAAGAGCCTTGGAGAGAATGGGGATCAGATAAAGCCTTTTAATCTTAGCCTTAGGCAATCGTTTGCCTCCCTGTCTTCAATCCTCGTCCAGCAGTTGCTCCACCGTGCGGTTTGCCTTTGCAAAGAGCGTGCCGTTGCAGCAGGTGAGAAACTATCTCCGCATCGAACGCCAGGTTCCAGAGAGCGGAGCCGGGAAATGGCCTGAGAACTCCCCATAGTATTTCGTAGAGACACAACTTGTCTATTGCAATTACGGCTCTCCATTTCGAGAGACGCTTCATGCTGGGGTCAGACCGGCTGGAAGTAGTGTCCTGAGTCAGAAATACGCATCACAAAAACTGCTGTCATCACGAGCGAACGGGGCCCCAGGCGTACTCGTCAGCCTGGGGGTGGTGAGTCGAAGGATCTGCGGTTGTTCTTCAATGAACTTCTGACTCACCACGCTAGTGGCTCCTTATGGCACGAATAAGCGCAGCCGCACGTGCCAGGGGGTGCTCTCACCCGGCTTCAGCGTCACCATGCTGGTGTCCGTTCCGCCCCACTCCTTGCCGAAAGGGTCGGCGAAGTTGTACTGGTGCTCAATGGCTACGAAATTCTTGTCGGGGGGCGCGTACATCTGAATGGTTTTGATCTCCGGCGACAGGCCCTCAATGTTGATTCCATAGTGCGCGGCCGGGTCGACAATCTGGACGGTCACGGCGCCGCCCTTCCAATCCAGGTGGCTCCAGTTGTCGTCAAAGAAGGTCTTGGCCAGGACCGTGCCATCGGGGGCATTCAGGTCAAATTTGGTTCCTTTGACAGGCAAAATTTTGCCAGTGGGAAAGACATTGTCGTAGTTGTCCACCTCGGCCACGGTGGAGGCTGGAATGCGCACCTTGGCCTGCTCACGGTTGCCGGAGGGTAAGTTAAAGTACGGGTGCCATGCGATGGCTATGGGTTCGGCTTCGCTGCCCACGTTGTGCGCCTCAATCGAGGCATCGACGGTATCGGCTGTAAGAGTGATGGTGATGACCAGGTCGGTCTTGGAGAACCAGTGGCCACCGAAGTTGCCCGCATGAATCACGCCGGTAACCTGTGCGCCGCCAGGATCCTTATTGACTCTGATTTCGCTGGTCTTGGCCTTGAGGATAAGCCCGTGCATGGCGTGGCGCTCTGCGCCTGCCAAGTGCCCGATGTTGTTGGCCGGAAGAGTCAAAGAATGCCCCTGCCACTCGGTGGTCAGGGTCTTGCCGTCGGCCGAGAGCTTGCCGCGAATGCGGTTGGGATAGGGAACCAGAAACGCCGATCCCAGCCGGTAGCCGAGGTCGCCGTTGTCGTTGTCGTCCACGTCGAGCATCTTCTTCGCGCTGGCCAGGTCGGGCGAGGCCAGCACGTCCACATTGCCCTTGCCGGGGAAATTTGCTGTAATCTGCAGAATCTCCATGCCGCGACCGGGAGCGACCGTGATGCTGGTGAACTCCGGCTGGGTAGTGCTGACTGCGTTGCGAGTGAGAAGGATGACCTTCTGGCCGCCGATCTCGGGGAGTGCCTGAGCGTGGCTGTTGAGAACGAGCGGACCCGCCATCGAAAGCGGCAGGGCAGGGAGCAGCAAAGCAAGTGCGCGAACGAGAGTTTTCATTCCATCCATCCTTAGAACTGCAATTCTACGCCTGCCGCCCTCCGGCGGAGGGAGGCGTGGGTTTTAACCCCCGCATTCAGTCAGCAAAATCAGCGAGGCTTTAGCCCCGGAGGGAATGCCGGCATATTCGCGGTTCCACAATAGCGTGCGCTATTTGAGCAGCACGCCCGCGCTACGGTAGCTCTGGCCGCCAACCACAGTTTCAACCACTGGAAACTTCGCTGTTTCCGTCAAATACTCGATCGCGCCGTCCTGCAGCACGACGGTGTCTTCCACCTTGCCGCCTCGCGCCGAGGGATTCCACGCGAAGGCCTGACGGTTCATTACGATCTCCGCGCCGTTCGGCGTCGCCACCCACTCTCTCTCTCCATAGCCGGTGGCCCCGCCTTGATGATGCAATTCTTCTTCTCCCGGAAAACCTGCCGCGGCATAGGCGTCTTTGGCAACTGCATACAACTGCCGCGCTGTCGCTCCGGCGCGCGTCGCGTGCAGCAAAGCGGCATTGACCTTCGCCGCCGCATCGAATCCCTTGGCAAGCTGCTGCGGCAGCGGTCCAAAATGAACGAAGCGCGTCATGGAGATGACCAGCCCCCATTTGCGCGCGCACAAATTCACCATCCCGAAACGCTGCAACCGCTTTCCCCGCGGCAGAGCGTGCTTGTACTTGAGAATGCGATCATCCACCGCCATCAGCAGCACGGAAGGAAGAATGGCCTTCTGAATCAGGAGCGAAGAGGACATGGCGCTGATCTCCTCTTCCGTAATGCCCGGCTCAAGATGCAGAGCCACCTCCTCGACAGCGCGCGCCGTTATGCCGCCCAGCAACCGGTACCGCGCAATCTCGGTCGGCTGCAACTGGCTGCGCAATCCTGCAAGGCTGATGAGTGTGCAGTCAGCCTCATGGGTGTCGGCGCCAATCGTTCCCGCTGCGGCCAGGCCGCGCGCCGCCTTGGCGAAGTTCGCTTCCTGCCATGGCACGATGACCGGCTCAAAGGGCAGTTCGCCGAACTCTTCATCGTGCATCCTGGGCGCTTCATTCTTCGTCGTGATGTAGAAGCCGCTCCCATCCTTGCGCACGAAGACGGCGGCGGCGCCCGTCGGCGCTGGAATGCCGACCCGCATATCCACCTGGCCGGCCGTGGCCCACGCAACATTTTCATGCAGGCTCAACAAGACTCCAGCAAGTTTGTGCTTGTCCATGAACTCGACAAGTTGCTGCTTCTTGATCTTGATCTCTTCTTGAATAGCTGCTGTGCTCATCTCTCTCTTCTCCGCTCTGCCGCATGAACAGAGCCTAACCGGCGGAAACCGCTGCTTTGATCTGTTTGAGCGCCGGATAAATCGCGCGATAAATCTTGTATTGCTGTTGAAGTTTATCCGAGGATTGCTTGATCGGGTTGACCACCGAGGCGATGCGCACGATCTCCGCGCAGGCTTCATCCACCGAGGGCCACAACCCCGTGCCAACTCCGGCAAGCACCGCGGAACCGTACGCGCAACCCTCTTCTGCCGCAAGCAGTGAGACGGGCTGGGCGTAAGCGTCGGCCTGAATCTGGCGCCAAAGTGGCGAGCGCGCGCCGCCTCCGCCCAGACGAATGTCGTTCACAGGCACGCCGATCTCCGCGAAGATGGTCAACGAATCTTTCAGGCTGAATGCCACGCCTTCGAGGATGGCGCGAATGATATGCCCGCGCCCATGGCTGGCGGCCAGGCCAATCAGCGCTCCGCGCACGTCGGAGTCCAGATGCGGTGTCCGCTCTCCCATCAGATAAGGCGCCCACAGCACGCCATCGGCTCCAGCGGGAATCGCGGCGGCTTCTTGCGAAAGGCTATCGTAGGGATCGCCGGCTGGTTTGCCTGCGGCTCCAAAGGTGTCGCGGAACCAGCGCAGAGAAAGGCCCGCCGCCTGGGTCACGCCCATCACATGCCACCGATTTGGAATTGCATGGCAGAAGGTGTGCAAGCGTCCCTTGGGATCGAGAAACGGCTGATCGGTCGCGGCGAACACGACGCCCGAAGTTCCAATCGTCGCGCTGACGCAGCCGGCCTTGACGATGCCCATGCCGATAGCGCCCCCGGCCTGGTCTCCGGCTCCAGCGACCACCGGCGTGCCTTCGGCCAGCCCAGTAGCTTGAGCTGCGCGCGCCGTAATTTTGCCTACGATCTCCGGCGATTCAAAAACTTCCGGCAGGCAACGTTCATCCAGCCCCGTCGCCTTCACCATCTCCATTGACCAGCGGCGATGAGCAACATCCAGCAGCAGCGTGCCGGATGCGTCCGAGACGTCAATCGCCCGCACACCGGTTAATTGCAGGCGGACGTAATCCTTGGGCAAAAGGAAGGAGCGGAAACGCTTCCAGATCTCCGGTTCATGAGTGCGCACCCACATCAGCTTGGTCAGGGTGAAGTTGGGCAGAGCCGGATTTGACGTCAGCTCCACCAGCCGTTGCTCGCCGATGGTCTCGTTGAGCACGCGGCACTCCTCAGCCGTGCGTTGATCGCACCAGATCAGCGCGGGCCTGAGGACTTCCTCTTTCTCGTCGAGCAGCACCGCGCCGTGCATTTGTCCGGCGAGGCCGACAGCGACGATTTCGCTCTTGGAGACGCCGGTCTCCAGGAGGAGTTTGGCGATCGCCTTCTGGCAGGCGTTCCACCAATCGCGCGGATCCTGCTCCGCCCATCCATTTTGTGGCGACGCAAAATGCGCATGTTCATGCGTCGCCGATCCGAGCAGCGCGCCTTTTTCGTCAACCAGTACGGCGCGCGTTCCGCCCGTGCCAACGTCGATGCCGATGATCTTGCGGGACATTTGTTGCACACTCCTCACGGCTATTAAAATTTCGCAGCCGACCTTCCGTTCTTAGTCTTCGGTGGACGCGTGCAGGTAAGACTCCCATCCCAGATAGCGCGTTGTTGCCTCGTGGACGGCTTTGGAGACATCGCTGAAGTTGGCCGCCACGTGATGCTCGAATCCCTCGCGGCAGATGTATTTCAGCAGCTTTTGCAATTGCGGAATCTCCGCCACGCCCGCGCCGCCAAAAGTCTCCAGCGGATCGTCGGTGAACTTGCCCGCGCCGGTGTAGCCGCGAATCACGCCGCGGCGGTCGTCGGTGGAATAGCGCGCGTAGCTCATTACGCCAGCCTTCACGCGGCCTACGCAGGTGCCGAAGGTGTTGAGCTTGCCCACCGTGCCGGCGATGATTGCCTGATAATCCATCGTCGGCGCCTGCGCGAAAAAGTGCTTGGGCAGATTGGAGCAGTGGAAGCAGACGCACTTGTCGGGATTGTTGCCGTAGTTGTTGTTCCAATCCAGCAGCGCCGAGGGCGTGCCGGAGGCTAATTGCATCATGTACATTCCCAGCACGCCGGGAATGTCCACTTCGCAGGCGGAGGGAATCAGATCGTTCGACATCATGCTCATAATGGTGCAGGGCACAATGCCGAAGAACTCCTCCATCGAGGTCCAGCACTGCACGGCGGTTACCGACACATTGGTCTGCTTCATCCAGGCGTCGATTACCGTGCCCAGCTTGGCCATCTTGAGCAGCGCCTCTTCGGGAATTCCCGTGGTCGTCACATAGCTCTTGATGGCGGCCAGCTTGGCCTGCGCTGCCTCATCCGTGTCCTTCATCTTGTTGATGCGGCCAAAGATTTCAGAAAGGTCAATCGGCTCGATGGAGATGCCGCTGCCCTCGTAGAGACGCTCCGAGTAGCGCACCGTGTTGAAGGCCGCGGGACGCGCGCCGATGGCCCCGATGCGCAGATTCTTGAGCCCCTTCACAATGCGGCAAATCGCCGAGAACCATTCCAGGTCGGCCTTGAACTCCGGCGAACTGAGCGCTTCGGTGTGCAGCGTGGTCAGCGAGTAGGGAATTTTGTACTGCATCAGGTTGTTACAGGCGCTCATCTTGCCGCAGAAGCTGTCGCGGCGGTCGGCGATAGTCATATCGTCGGTGCGGTCGGGCGTGGCTTGAACCAGCACCGGAACCTTCAGTCCGGAGAGGCGGATGGCGTCCACAATGCCACGCTCCTCGCCGAAGTTCGGCAGTGTCACGATGATGCCGTCGATCTCATCGGCGTGCTTTTTGAAGAGCGCGGCGCACTTTTGCGATTCCGCGTAGGTTTCCACCGCGCCGTGCCTCGACTCTTCCGGGCTCAGCACCACGGCCCGCGCTCCGGCCGCCTCCAGTACCTTGATGATCTCTTCGCGGCCCGTCTTCGCCAGATGACCCGGGAAAAAGCCGCGGTTGCCTACCACTACGCCAAATGTCACTTTACCTTGTGCCGCCATTTTCTTTGCTCCTTCATCGTTGCTGTTTCCAGCAGCGGAATTCGTTTGTTGTAACTCTGAAAAAACTCCAGTGCCTATCCTAGGCGCGCCCCGGACGGAACTTCACCACGTAAAGCAGCCCCAGAGCTGTCAGCAATCCGCCCCACCAGATGGGCGTATGCAGATAGTTCAACTCAACGGAAGCCAGTGGACCGATGACCGCTTCAAAAATGCCGTAGCCGAGAATCAGCACGCCATAGATCAGCAGCAGAACTCCGATGAAAAACCAGATTTGAATTCCGGAACCATGCATGTTTTTTTACCTTTTCCTTTGTCGCGACCGAAGCGTGCTCGCCACCGGCCGCGCAATCTCTCGTTACCAGAACAGAATGTTGAGCGCCGCAAAGATGCATACCGCCAGGATCGCCCACAGCCACACGTTTTTGTAGAACGGCACCGGCTCTTCCTTGGGAAGAACGGTCGCGCCGTAAACCAGCCCGTCCAGTTCCGCCACCGGCTTGGGCTTGGTGAGCAGGCTCACCACGATAATCACAATCGCGGAAAAGACGAATGCCCAAAGCGCGCGGAAGACATTCTCGGCCATCGGCTTGGCGTCGGGCGAAAGCGCCACGGTGGCCAGCGCGGCGGGAACCAGCTTGACCCATAGGAACAGGCTCGCCGAAAAGACAATGCCCAGCAGCAGGCCCAGGAAACCGGCCAGCGCCGTGGCGCGCTTCCAGAACATGCCGAAAAGAATGGTGGCCAAAAGCGGCGCGACAAAAATGCTGAACAGCGCCTGCACGTAATCCATGATGCCGTGGAACTGCTGCACCAGGTACGCGGCGCCGATGGAGACAATCACGCCGAATAGAATCGACAGCCGCCCCACCAGAACATAATGGCTGTCGGAGCCTTTCTTGTTGATCAGCGGCTTGTAGATGTCGTAGGTCCACACGGTGGAGAAGGCGCTCACGTTGCCCGCCATGCCGCTCATGAAGCCGGCAATCAGCGCGGTGATGCCCAGGCCCAGCAGGCCGGGCCCCAGGTAGCGCACCATCATCAGCGGCAGCGCCTGGTTGTAAGTGTGCAGTTCGGCATTGGGATCGCCGGCCAGAACCTTTTGCTGGTAAGCAGCCGGCAGCGTGGTCTTGGCCATTGCCGCCGAGCAGTCCGCCGGATTGTCGAGCTTGCCGCTGGCCGAAGCAACCGAGCAGGCAGCCACCACATCCTCGCCCACCAGTTGTCTGCGGCTGCCGTCGGGATTCTGCAACAGAACCAAGCCCAGCAGGCCGGGAAGAATCACGATGAACGGAACCGCCATCTTGAAAAACGACCCGATGATCGGAGCCATGCGCGCGGCTCTCAGATTGTGCGCGGCCAGCACGCGCTGGACGACAAGAAAATCCGTAGTCCAGTAGCCGAAGCTGATCACAAAGCCCAGGCCCAGCACGATGCCCGTCCAGTGAACGCCCATGGGGTTCGATGCAAAGTGCCCGGTGTCGCGCCACAGGTGGAAGTAGCTGTCCGAACTGACGCCCGTCATGGACTGCATGTTGGCCATGATCTTGGTCTTCAAGCCGCTCACGCCGCCCGCCTGATAGAGGCCCAGAATCGGCACCAGCATTGCGCCGCCCCAGATGAGCACGAATTGCAGCACCTCGTTGAAGATGGCCGAGCGCAAGCCGCCCAGGCCCACATAAACGGCCACCGCAACCGAGCTGACCAGGATGCTGAAGGTGATGTCCCAACCGAGGACGACCTTCATCACCACGGCCATGGCGAACATATTCACGCCGCTCATCAAAATCATCTCTATGGCGAAGGAGAAGGCGGCCACGCTGCTGGCCTGTCCGCCGTAGCGCAGGTTCAGGTAGCCGGGTACGGAGTGTGTCTTGCAGACGTAGTAAAAGGGCATCATCACCAGGCCCAGGAAGAGCATGGCGGGAATCGCGCCCACCCAGTACCAGTGAGTGGCCAGAATGCCGTACTGGTAGGCCGAGCCGGCCCAGCCCATCAGCTCCAGCGAGCCAAGGTTGGCAGAGACGAAGCTCAAACCGGCAATCCAGGCGGTCATCTCGCGGCCGGCCATGAAGAACTCTTCGCCGGTGTTGGAGCGGCCTTTGAGGTAGAAGCCGATCCATAGCACCATGGCAAAATAGATGGCGATGACGGCGATGTCCAGCAGGCGCAGATGTGCCAAAGGCGCGGTGCTGAAAGCTAGCAGGTTGGGCGATGCAGGCAACTGAAGAATGCTCATAAAGTTCACGAACACAATATTATCCCTCGACGCTGTTGAGCGGCGTTTTTATTATATGACATTTGCTGAAATAAGCAATTAAATCGATTGAGTAGAGTTTCGCGAAAACTTCAAACTCTTTTGCTTCTGGAGCTTACGGCTGTGTAATCAGCTCTGTGTTCGGATAATAATGAGAGAGAATCTCGCGGAAGCCGGCGCCCGCGGCCGCCATGCCGGCTGCGCCCATCTGGCACATGCCCACGCCGTGGCCCGCGCTGTGGCCTTCCAGCAGCCAGCCCGCGCCGTCCGCTGTGGCCGTAAAGTCGCTCCCCGGGATCGCGCTCCAGCCCCACTGCCGCGCCTCGGCAATTCTTCTCCGCTCGTCGCCCGGTTTGGGCGGCTGCCCGCTTGAGCCGATTTTGCTTTGCCAGGTCGCTGGATGCCGCCGGCACCATTGGCAGCGTACAGAGTAATAAGGGTACGCGTCTCCCGGCGCGTTGCCCAGCTCGCGCAGGCCCACATCGCGCAGACTATGCGTTTGGCCGCCGCAACGGCTGGAGTACATGGCCGCCAGCGGCTTGCCGCGATAGGCGAGAATCAGCCGCTGCGTGGCCTGGACGGCGCTCGTGACGCGGCTCGTCAACGGCGGCGGCGATTTGAGGAACTGGCAATGCGTGGTGTCACAGAAGTCGAAATTCAGATGCCTTGAACCAGCCGTCAGAAAGGAGCGCGTGACCACGGCCTGTGCCTTCAGCGCTTCCATCGGCGAGCTCTCGGCCATCTCCGCAGCCACAATCGAGGCCACCGCCGTCTCGCGGTCCATTGCGACCACGGCCAGCAGTTGTCCTTTGCGAGCCTGAATCGCGAGTCGGGCGCAATAGACGCGATGAAACTTGCCCGGCACGGTGAGCCGGAAGGCAACCGCTCCGTTGTCTCTTGCGGCAGCCGTCCAACTGCTGGCGGAGCGGTCACCGGCAACCACACGGTCACCTTCGGCACGAAAAACGATCTGCCGGTGACCCGGCTCGCCGTTGAGCACCAGGGCCGGATTTCCCGCGTCGCCTTGCGCGGCAACCAAAAGGACCTGCGAACCCTCCGGTTGCAGAATCAGCTCCCGGGGATGAAAGAGTCCCAGCACACCAAAGCGAATCTCCTGCTGCGCTGTGGCATGCGGCGAGGCCAGAAGCAACAGCGGCAGTCCCAGCCAGAGCCAACCGCGCAGAGTCCTCCGCATTTTGCCGCGCGTTGCCGCTGAATCTGTGATGCGCATCGATGAAAAACCTACCCAATAACAATGCGGTTGAAGGTAACAATGCGGTTGAAGGGTACGGGCTTCAGCCCGTACGTTGAGAGTCGATTTTGATTCCCGGCTTTAGCCGCTGAGGGAAAGCATATTGCCGCGAGAAATTTCCCTCCGGGGCTAAAGCCCCAATCCATATTGCATTGAATGTACGGGCTAAAGCCCGTACCCTTCACTGGAACCAAGTGATTGAACATACCTTTACACATCATCGCTCGCCGCCTCCCAGCGAGCGCAACATCGCGCCGGCTACCTTCGCGCTTTCAGCGCCGGTCACGCCATGCACCCGCACCAAAAGCAGCAGCCGAGGCTGCGCGGCTGGGTACAGGACAATCGTGAACCCATCCGCGGCACCACGCGGCGTGTGAGAGCAGGCCGCCGTTCCGGTTTTGGCCAGGGCCGCATTCCTGCTCAAAGCCGCATCGACCGCGTGTGCCGTGCCGCGCTCCGCCGAGCCGAGCATTCCCTTCACAACCCTGCTCTGCGTGGGCGATTGCTGTTCATTGAGCAGTTGCAGATAGGCTCTCGCCCAGGCCAGCGGCGTCTCTTTCCACGCGCTTCCCAGTCCAGCCAAACTCTCCGCGGAGGCATCCGAGCCGGGACCGGCAAGTCCATAGCGGGCGAAGGTTTCTGCGGCGCGCTTGCGATCCAACCCCGCCGCCAGCTCCAGAAAATAGGCGTTGCAGGATTGCGTAATCGCCTCCTCCAAATCAAGATTCCCATGCCCGCGAGGAAGCCAGCAGCGGTCCCGAGTGCCCCGGCAGCGCACCGTGGGAAACCGGCCGCCGTGCTGTTCTCCGTAGGCGATGGCCAGGAAGGGCTTGACCAGAGAACCGGGAGAAATGGGTGCCGGCGCAAGCCATCGCTCGGCCAACACGTTGCCCGATGCATCCAGCAGCAGGTAGGAGAGATCGGAGCTGGGAAAGTTGCGTTCGAGAACCGCCTGTGCTCCCTGAGAAAACGGCGTCTCGTGCGCAGTCTGGGCCGTCGCCAAACAGGCTGCGATGAGCAGCAAGCCCGCCAGCGCGGACATGGACGCTGGGTGCCCCACCCTCGCCGCGTTTTTGTTTTTGTGGCACCGGGGTCCCCAAAGAGCGATTTTTGCTCGCTGGGGTGATCTGGGGTGGGATAGCACGATGCGCGGCTTCTGCTTCAACGCATCCATTGATAGGTAACCGTCTGTGTCACCGTGGCGCCCTGATCCTTCTCTTCGATGCGCTCCGACTCCAGCCGGGAGAAAGCGCGGCTGAAGCTAGCCGCATCGCCGGAGAAAAATGCCGGAGTCTCGCCAGCCGTAATTGTTGCCTGATCGGTTGTGCCGCGATGCCCGGCCAGGTCCAGTTGCGCCATCAGCCGCCGGAAGTTGCCTTGCTCCTGAGTGTGCCGAAAGAGGGCCGCATAGGTCACACTGTCTTTTCCATCAGCCGAAATCGCCTTCTGCCCGCGCGCCAGCATATGTTCCATCAAAACAGAATCGTTGGCCAGCAGCAGTTGCTTGCCGTTCACCGCGACGTACAACGGCACTGCCCCATCCAGCGCAAGATACGTCGCGCCCGCGCTCGAACGCTTTTCCCAGTTGACGCCTAGCTTTCCGGTAGTCAGGCCCGGCAGCAGCGCCTGCGTCAGCGCCTGGCGCACCGCATTCTCATCCCAGGCTTGCGCCGCGGAGACAACCATCGCCGTCTGCAACGAGACAAAGACGCTATCGCGTGGAGCGCGCGTGGAAAAGACTTCCAGCGATGTATCCGGCTGCTGGGCGGCGAGCAGCGCGCGCAGAGGCGCGTATGCATCCGCCTGCTTAGCCGCAACTGGAGCCGTGTCGATGGAAATGTCGAGCATCGCGGCGCTGCCGGCGTTTTCCGCCGCAACTGCCGTGGGCGCTGTGGTGTACGAGGCTGCCTTCCGATCCGGCCTTACCTCCAGCAGATTGTCGCGCAAGCTGCGCAGCAGGTTCTCCGCGTCCGGCGAGGCCTGCGCCGCATAGAAAGCCGCATCCTCGGGAGCAATCGCCGCCAGCGTTCTCACATCGCCATGAGAAACAGCAGCCAGTCCCGCACGGCGCACCAGCACACGCTGCTCACGATAACTCTGGCTGCTTCGGTATAAGTCGCTCACCGCCGAAGAGTATTGCTTCATCTCGGTAACATTGCGCTGCACCCAGTAACTGCGGAAGTACGGCGAGGGAACAATCTTCTCCAGATTCAAAACCATCCTCAAATCGCCGCGCTCGCCGGCTGCCTGTTTTACGGCTTCGACAAACCATTCCTCTCCAGCGAGGTTCTGCGATGCCTTTCCCGCCAGCCGGTCCAGAACGCCCGCCACCAAATCTTCCCTCGTTCCGAGAATCAGCCAGCCATCCAGCGCGGCAAAGGCCGCAACGCGCGACGACTGCGCGTCCTTATGCACGTAGAACGCAGTCCCCGCCTCAGTGCGCTGTTCGAACTTAGCGCGCGTCTGCCACAGCGGAGTGTTTTCAATCGCCTGCTGCTCCAATCGCGTAACGTAGACAAACTCGAGATTGCCGATGTCGTAGAGCCCCAGGCAACTCTGCTTGCCCACAACCTTTTCCAGCAAACTGCCGTCAGCCGGAAGCCCGGCAGCGGCGGAAAACTCGTCCTGCGCCTGCGAAAGGCGCGTGAAGAGCCGCGAGGTGCTGAAGGCCGAGTAGTTGTCGCTGGTCAGCCACGCGCGCTTCTCCTCCGACGTGTTCCAATCGCGCAACAAGGAACCGAAGTCGCGCGCCTCAATCGAGAGCAACGCGCCCTCAGGCAGCAGGGAAGTCAGCTCGGGCTTTGTCTTGATCGCATCTTCCAGCGCGCCGATGGCGAAGACCGCGCCGCAGCCCAACAATATACAAATCGAAATCCAGATGCGTCGTTTCATTCCTCTTCCTCCTCGCCGTTTGCAGCTTTCCGTGGAGTGAATGGGTCACCCGGCAACAATCGCCGGTGCACCACCCTGTCCTGATCCAGATCCTTATGAATGTTGGGAGCGCGCGCTGCGTTTTCCCGTTCGCGAGCCGCATCGGTCTCCAGTCGCTTCTGTTCTGCTTCGAACTTGCTCCGCCGCGCCGGATCGTGTTCCGAAGCTGCAGCGTTGCGCATCAGCTTCAGCGCCTCGCTGGCCTCGTGGCGCTTTTCCCTGGCGTGTATCGCAAACCAGGTCAGCTTGTACGCATCTTCCGGCTTGAGCGCAGGAACTACTGGAGTTTGCTGGCTGCCCGCATCCTCATCGTCCTCGGATGAGTAGTAGGTTGGCGTCGCGCGCGCTCCGTAGAAGCTGCTACCGCTTAGAATCGGCTCGGCGGCTAGCAGCGCCCGTGCGTCTGAACCGGCCTCAAAGGCGGCTGACACGTACTCGATGCGCAACTCAGCATTATCAGGCGAGTCGGCGATAGCCGAATGCAACAGCCGTTCTTTGACTTTTTTATCTGTCGCGCAAGCAGCCGCGGACATTCGCGCCTCCACGAAGAAAGGCTTGTCGGCCTCGTCCGCGCCGGGGCAGCCATCGCGTGTGAGCAAATTAAGCTCCGCGCTGCCTAGTTCGGGACTTGCCGCGCCGTGGCCCTTCAACGCCTTGGCCGCGGCCAGCCGTTCAGCATACTTCGCCTTGGGATCGGCGGCCACGGCAGTGAGCGTCGCCAGAGCCTGTTGCGCATTTGCATTTACGGCCAGCGAGGCATTCGCAAGCCGAACCTTCAAGCTAGCATCCCAGGGAGAAGCCTGCGCGAGCGGCTGAAGAAACTGCATCGCTTCGGAGAATTTACGTTTTGATTCCAGCAAACTGGCCGCCGAATCAGCATCAATGTAAGGATTGCCACTGATCAGCGTCAAACGCTTCAGCAGGGCAACCGCTCCCGGCACGTTGCCTTCATCCAGATCGATGGCCGCAAGTCCCAGGAAGTTTGTCGCGGTCAACTCGCGCGCCTCCAGAGCCCGCTCGTAGATAAACCGCATCACGATCCGCTTCGACGGCTCGCTCAATGCCTGAACGGCACTTTGCAGGTCGCTCGATGCAGGAGCGCTGGCAGTCTGCTTCTTCCATTGCGCCACCAACTGCGGCAAACTGGCCTCCGCCTCGGCCAGCCGCAGCGTCGCGCCAAGCCACTGTGCAGTAATTCGTCTCGCATCGGGAATCCGCGCCAGCTCCGCACGCGCCTCGGCGAATTTCTTCTCCGCGATCAGCGCCTCGATCCATTGTGACTCAGCCTGCTCCAGGCTCCAATTCGTTTCGCCCGTCTTGCCCTGAGCCTTGCGGCGCTCCAACTCGACAATTCGCGCATAGAGCTGGCTCATCTGGTCCTCGCGAATCCAGTGGCCCTTGTGTGCCCAGTTGCGCTGCCAGTCGCTCCGCTGAATCGTGCTCAGCACCTCGCCCGGATCGTGAGCGGCGGTCGTAATCTCCAGCAGCCACTCCATCGAATCGCCGCGCGCGTGATAGCCCGCCTCCAGCAACTCTCCGGCCCGGTACTCGCCGTTACGCTTGAGATAAACGCGCAACATCGCATCCACTTGCTGGCCGATGGCCGCGTATTGTCCATTCTTTGCGACATCCCCCGCCACCTGCGCAAAATCTCCCCAGAAACTTTCCGGCATGTGCCGCGCATCCAGCTCCGTGGCCAGCCTTTTCACGGCCAACTGCCACGCGGCCAGCGCATCGGCCTGACTGCCCTGCTTCCATTCGAGAGCTGCGATGCTGTCCAGCACGGCAGGCTGATCGCTCTTGAGGTCGAGCGAATGTTGGTAATCGGCCAGCGCGTACTCGGCCCTGCCAGCCTGCGTGGAGTAATCCGCAAGCTGCGTGTAAGCGCTCGCGCTCTCCGGCGTATGCTCCAGCTCCGACTCCAGATAGCCCTCGGCCTGCGCATCCTTTTCTTCGTCGAGATATTCGCCGTAGCGCGAGCCGTAATAGAACCACACTTCTCCGGCCAGTTGCTCATTGCGGTCCGCCGGATGAGCGATGCGTTCGCCGATGGTCGGGTCTCCACCCAGCGCGCCGCTAAAAGCCGCGCGCACGGGCGAAGTATGTTCGCGCAGATAAAGCCCCGCCAGTCCGGTATAGGCTTTCTTCCACACAGGAGGCAAACCATGCGACCGCGCAGCAATCCCCGCCAAAACCAGATCGGATTTCCCGTTTGCCAACAGGAATTGCTCCACATTATACGCAATTGAAGTTGTCTTGCCGGTACCTAACCAAATCAGATCCAGTGGCCGCGCAGCCAGCAGCAGCTCCATGTAGTGCGTATCCCCGTTAAACCCGATGCCCGCTGTCACTTTATCCAGATTCCGCAGTTCCGCGCCAGAATCACCCAGCGTGCGATCGACATCCGCCGCTTGTTGCCACACCGCGGTCTGATTCAGGTGTGGAAGCGATGCGGCATACGTCTCCAGCTTGGCGCCAACGCCGTCCAACTGCACACGCTTCCGTTGCAGTTGCAGCCACTCACTTAGCTCGCCGTGCTTTTTATCGCCGCTCTTTTCCACGAACGTCCAGAGCAGATCGGACTCCATGTCCATCAGCCCCGCTGCTTGCATCGCGGGCAAATAAACGTCGCGTAGCTCTTTTCCATCGGAGGCTGTGGCGCGCTTGGTTTGCAACCACGCGGCAAACTGCGCTTTCTCCTCCGGCGTTGCGTACTCGCTGACCACTGTAGCCATGGCGCGCAGAGCCTGCGCAAATCCTGACTTTGCCTGCGTCGTGCGCTCGGCAACCCGCTGCTTCCGCCAGTCATCATCGGTAACCGCGCTGAATCCCTGCTTCACCACCTGCTGGGTCACCATGGACAACGAAACATTCTCCGCCTGCTGGCGGGCGATGGCCAGTCGCGTGAACGCGGCATCGCTCTGCCGCAGCCGCGCCATCACGCGCGCATACTCGACCGCGCACGCTTGATAGCCCGGTTCGACCAGAAGATCCGGACCGGCGAGCTCCACGCACCGCTCCGCATAGCTGCGCCCGTCGTCGAGGAACCCCCACTGCTCCACCCGCGTGGCCACTTCAATATAATTCGTAGCCCGCGGCGGACGACCCTGAATCCACGCATCATCCAGAGCCTTCACCGCATCGGTATTTCGTCCTTGCCGCGCCCGTGCTTCGGCGACCTTTACCTTCCATTGCGGATCGCGGTAGCTCAGTTTGTAGAGCTGCTCGTAGTCGGCAACCGCATCGTCCAGTTTGTAGAGGCGCTCTTCCAGATCGGCCTTCGATTCGTACAGGTCCTTTTGCTCCGGACGCACACGAATCGCCTTGCCGTAGGCCTCGATGGCCGCCGGATAATCTTCCAGCGCCGTCTCCAGCCGGGCCAGCACAATGCTCCAGCGAGCGTCGCGCGGCGAGGTCTCCACCGTCTTGGCATAAAAAGTAATCAGCTTCGCGCGCAGCCCGTGCGCGCCCGCCGCCAGTGCGGCCTCCTGGGCCAGCGCTGCGTCATCGGGGTAGGCGTTGATCAATTCGATGTACTGATCAGTCGCGCTATCCCAATTGCCCAGCAAACTGGCCGCGGAGATGATGCCGCGCCGCAACTGGGCAAGCCGCACAGTTTTTTCGCCGCGCTCCATCGCCGCGGCCTTCACTCCGGCCAGTTCCGCGCGGTAAAACGCTTCCAGCCCCGCCTGATCGCCGGAGCGTGCATAGTTGTCCGCCAGTGCAGCTTCGATGCCGGCATCCAGCGGTTTCTGACTCAGCAACGGTTCCAGAATTTGTTTGGCGCGCGGATACTCTCCCAACTCCGTCAGCTTGCGCGCTGCTTCCAATTGGAATTGCTGCTTCAGCTCGGGATAAGCCGCATTCGCAGAGTCCAACAGCACGGTCACGGCCTGCGGCTTCCGCTCGTGTGCCCAATCGTAGTCCACTGTCGCGCGCACCACGCCGAGAACCTTCGCGTGCTCGCGATGAATCGCATCCACTTCCGTTGCCGCCGCCGCCGGATTGTGCTGCCCCAGCAACTCCACCAGCTGATAGCGCAACTCCAAAGTGCGCACCGGATCGATGGTGAGAGCAATCTGCCGCGAGAGCGCCGCTTGCTCCACCTCCGGCAAAGCATGAGTGCGGGCAGCCGCGGTAATGGCGTCCAGCACATCGAAGGACTCGGTCTGCGCGACCGCTAGCTTCAACTCCCGCAGCCGGTCTTCCGTGCGTTGCTGCGCGTCGAGCACGCCGATACGCAGCTCTATGGCCGCGCTCGTGGGCGCAGTTTGTTTCAGCAATCCCGCCGTCTCCGTCTCCACAGCCGCTCGCCACTCCGGCCTGCGCGCCAGCTCGAGCAGCCGGTCGCGGCTCTCCTCGGAGGGCTTGTCGCCCAGCGAGCTGGCCACGTATTCCTGGATCGCGCTCGGCAGATTGTTCTGGCTTTCTTCAATGGCTCCGGCCTGATAGCCGAACAGAGCAGGCTCCGCCAGCCGCTCGCGAGCCTTGCGCATTTGCGCCGATGCGGAAGCAAAGTCAAAGTAATCCCAAAACACAGTCGCCGATTGCAAATAGCCGTCTGCCTCGCCCGGATGCACCTCGGCCATGCGCGTCCAGTACGGCGCAGCCTCGTTCATGCGCCCGCGATCGGCGTAGATGTCGCCAATCCGCGCCAACGTGTCCAGATCGTCCGGCTTGACGCTCAGCAGGCGCTTCTCGATTGCGACAGCCTTGTCCGTATCTTCCGGATGGAAGTAAGCCAGCGAGCGATAGAGCGACGACGCCTGCCGTCCCAGCGCTTCATCGGCCGGGTACTCGGCTGCCAGCGCATCGGCCGCGCCCACGCCCTCTTCAAAGCGCGACTGCCACAAACACGACTCCAGCCAGAATCGCTCCGCTGCCGGATTGGTCTGCGCCAGCGTGGTCCAGTCCGCCTTGTCGATCTCCGGAGCCTGCTGCCGCAGCGCCGCCAGTTGCGCATCCAGCCTGCCGCTGCTGCTGAGCAGCTCAAACAACTGGTCGCGCAAATCCGGTGACTCCGCCCAATGCTCCCACAGCAGCTTCTCCGCAGCCGCCGGCTGAGTGTTCACACCGCTTCTGTATTGCGTCAGCAGATTGCGAACAAAGGTCAGATCGTGCGGGAAGCGGTCGTGAGCATAGCGATTGACCTCCAGCGCAAGCGAGGAGTCCGGCGCCGGAGCCTGGCTCAGATATTCTTCCAGATCGGTTCCGGAAAATATTCCCGTCACCTTGCGCGACAGCGCCGAATAATCCGCAGTGCGCTTCTGCCGCAGATAGAAGCGCGCCAGCTTGCCGTACCATCCCGCGCTGCTGTCCTGGAATTGCGCGATGGCCCGCTGGTAGACCTCATCCTCGCGCGCGTTCACGCGGTTCTGTTCCAGAAAATTCGCCAGCTTGTCATAGAGGCCGGGGTCCTGCGGATTATGGTCCAGCTCTCCGCGCAAGACTTCCAGTGCGTCGGGCAGCCGCTGCATGGCCACCAGCCGCGAAAGATAGCGGTCCAGAACATGCTCATAGTCGGCAGAGCGCGCCGTGCTCGTTGCCTGGCCGCCAACCGGCTTGCTGTACGCGCTTCCCGATGTGCCCAGCGGAACGCCGTCTGCCTTGGCCGCAAGCTCCTTCAGCAAATCTTTGTAGAGCGCAAATTCTTTCTCCGCTTGATTTGTCCGGCTGTACACGTCGCCCACTTCGAGCGCCACTTCCACTCTGCGCGCGTCGGCCGGGAATGCGGCAAGAAACAGCGTTCCCTCGCGAATCACGGCATCGTTTTCAGCGTAGGCCATGTAGGCCGTCATCAATTGGAAATGAAGCTCCGCCCGCTCTGCGGATTTGGGAAAGCGCCGGTCGATCTCCGCTAACAGTTCCGCGGCTTTAGCGCGATGAAAATAAGGCACGGCAAGCTGATCCTCGGAGGAATACTCCGAATCCGGCTGCTGCGAATTAAAAAACAGCGACAAAATTCCATTCAAATAGCCCGGCCCGCGATCCATCGTCGCGATGCTTTTGTAGAGCGCCAAGTTACCCGCGCCCAGGCGCAGTGGTTGCTCCGGCGCGGTGAGCAGGATGCGCACCAGCCCCGCCAATCCCTTTTCGTTTGCGTCAGCAGCCTGCGTGTTCGCAGCCAGCGCATAGTAGTAGCGCGCGGCCTGGGGAAAATCCTGCACCTGCTCCAGCAGCCGTCCCAGCGTGTAAAGCTCATCGGCGCTCCAAGCGGCTCCGCGCGCATCCTTGCGCTCGCGATATCCGGCCAGCACTCCCTTGGCCGCCTCAAGCTGCCCTTGCTGCTGAAAAATGTAAAACAGCCTGGCCGCATCCTTCAGCGCGTCGCTGCCGCCATCCGGCGCAGCCGCCAATCTTGCTCGCAGCGCATCACGCACCTTCAGCGTCTGATGGCCGCTCTCCAGCAGCGCGTAGTAGCTCTTCACCAACTCCGCCGGCCACAGCGGCTCAAAGCTGCGATCAAAAACCGCCAGCCCATCCTTTGCCGAGCCGCGTCCCGCCGCAACATCCGCCTCGGCCCTCACCGGAAACAGCGCGTCGCCGGGAAATGCCTTCCGGTAGCGCGCAATCAAATCCGTCGCGCCGGCGTAATCCTTGCCCGCCAGATCGAAGGCCAGTTCACGCTCGTAAACGGCTGTTTCCTGCGGATAGCGCCGCTCCCATCCGGCATACTCCCGCGCCGCCGCCGCGCGGCCCAGCGCATATCGGTCCACCACGCTCAGCATCCGCTCCCAGGCCTTCCACGCCTGCTCGGATTCCGCCGCCGTCCAGCGTTCCCGTGGGCTTGCCGCGCTCTGGCCCACAGCCTCCAGAGCCGCAAGTTCCTCCTTCGGCTTCAACCTGCGCTCATAAAAATCCGCCAGGTCAAGATTTGCCGCGGCCTTGTCGTCAGCTTTCTCCGCCCACGTCTTCCAGTCCTTCTCCGCGGCTGCAAAGTCCAGCGCCTGTTCGTCCTCCATGGCCCGCAGCGAGTAGAGCGCCGCGCTGTTCTGGCTGTTGTTGATGAGAGTGGTCAGCTCCGGCCGCGTCTCGCGCGGTGAGCGCCGGTAGAGAGCCTCACCTCCGGGCAGCTTCATCAGCCGGTAGAGCGCCTTCTCCACGCCCGAGCCGGCCTCGGCATTTTCCAGCCAGCGCGCGATACCGTTGCCCGCCCCCAGCAGCAATCCTGGGTTTTGCCAGACGATCAACGATGCCGATGCGCTCAGAGCCACTGCGCCTAGTACGACTGCGGCTATAGAACCGGCTCGCGAGTACAAACGCGCCGTACCCCATCCTTGCGCATTTATTCTGCCGCAAAGGCTATCGGAGCCGCTAGAAGTGTCAGGGCACGACTTTAGTCGTGCCGCGAATGCGGCAAAAAGACCGTGGGCTTTAGCCCCTGAAGTCTGATCTTCGTGATAGTTGCGCTCAAGGAACCACTTCAATGTGCACCTCCGCGCTGCCCAGATTGTGCGCCATGTCTTCCGCTGTCACCGCCAATACATAATCGCCTGCGGGCAACGCCTGCGGCAGCCACAGTTGCCCCGTATTCGCTTCCGCCTCGCGATTCCACCGCAGACTCACCGGAGCCAGCCCTTCCATGCGCGCCGTCAGCGTCCGCGTGCTCTCGCTCGCGCTTACCTTCAGCGGAATCATCTCGCCCGCTCGGTAGCGCGTTCGCTCCAGCCTCACCTTCACCGTCGGAGGTGTCGAGGCAATCACAAAGCTCTTCGATTCGCGATAAACCTGCCCATCCGCGTCGCGCAGCACCAGCCGCACCGGGTAGCTGCCGTCCTTCATGTCGGTTGGCGCCAGGAATCGCGTCTGCCACACATCCTCGCCGGAGAGGTAGCGCAAGGGTTTTTCCAGCCCAAAGGGAAACAGCGCAATCACCGAGACAATCGCCTTGTCGGTATGTACGCGCAGCACCGGGTCTCCCGGCCGAATCACGCGCGGCCGCAGCAGCGCTCGCGGCGCCGCCAAAAATGAAGTATATGGTGTGACGAATTTATATTTGCGCGCCAACATGATGATCTCGTTGATCGCCGCCTCTGTTTCTCCTTCGCGCTCAATCTGCTCCAGCAGTGCCTGCACGCGCGCCCCGGCCCACAGGCGCGGCAACTGATCGTGCTCCAGCGCCACGGCCGGCAAATCCGCCTTGGACTCTGTTTTGATTCCGCGCCCATCCTGGTTGCCGCTCACGCTGAAGCTCACGCCCTTCTGCGGCTTGGTGTACTGGCCCACCCAGCGCCCCTCGCCGCCGTCGAAGACCGCATCCTCCAGCGCATAAACCTTGTCCACCGCCGCTTGCGGAGCCACCGTCAGCCGCAGATCGCCAATCGGAGCCCGCCCCACCTTGCCCAGAAAGGCTGCCAGCTTGAACTCCACCGGCTCGGTCGATAGCACCTGCTCCATCACCCCGCCGTTGCGGCTCAACATGCGCAGCAGCGGCAGGTTGGCGTCGTCGCCCACGGCAAAGACTTCGGTCTTGGGCCGTCGCTCCGCGGGAATTTGTTTCCATTTCGCCGCGTACCAATCCGCCAGTTTGCCGGTCTGGATCAGCCCGCGCGTCGTCTCGCCATCGGTCAGCAGCACCAGCGCCGTGGTTTGTGTCGTATCAGTCCCGCTGAATTGCCCCAGCCCCGCCTCCAGCGCCTTTTGTAAATCCGTGCCGCCGCGCAAGTGGCTCTGCCGCAGCCAATCCATCGCCGCCTTGGTACTAGCCAGATCCACTTTCACTGGCGCGGGCTTGAAGCTGTCCACTCTTGTGTTAAACAACAACAGATTGAATTTATCTTCCGGCCCCAGAGTCTCCAGCAGTTTGGCCGCCGCCGCATAACTGCGCTCCAGCTTCTCCCACTGCATGGAGAGCGACGTATCCATCAGTACCACCACCGTGCGGCCACCCTGTTTGTCTGCTTCTCCGGACGCTGCCGGCGAACTCAGTTGCGCCAGCGCCTCAAAGAATCCCGGTTCCGCCGGAGCAGCCGTCTGCGCCTGCTGTTTCTGCTTTCCTTTTTGCGCGGCCTGCGTGGGCACCGCGAGTTCGGAGCTGGCGAGTTCCAGCGCTGCCGGAGCAATCGGATTCGGGTTGCGATAGGCGATCACTTCCACTGCGTTCTGGGGCTCATTCTCTGACCATACCGTTGAAAAATCTTCGGCTAACTCGATGTTGACCGCATCCACCGTGCCCCGGATTACATGCTCGTCCTGCTGCTCGATGTGAAAGGGAAGCAGGCGGCCCTGAAACGCGAAATCCTTCAGCCGCGCCGCCGAGCGCAAATCGAAATGTATGGAAAGCTTCTGCACCTTCTGGCTCGCATAACTGTCCGGCTTCAACGGCAGCAGAAAGTAACTCTTGCGCGCCGACACGGGAATGTGTTCGTGATACTCAATCTCCAGCCGCTTGGTTCCGTAAGCGGGAATGGGAACGATATGCGCGCTGAAGACCGAACTGCGCCGCGCATCGTCCTCGGTGCGCTCGCCCTGCTCCAGCAAGCCGGGATCGATGGCCTGGCTCTTCAACTCCTGATAGATCGCCTTGGCTCGCTTGCGCTCCAGAATCACGGCAGGAATGCGCACCGGCCCATCCCAGACAGCAAAGTCGGAGATTGTGGTTCCACCGGGCAGGGCAAAGAGGTAGTTTCCCTCCTGCGGGCGATTGGTGTGATTGACGAAGACCTGCCGCACCCACACGCGCGCGTCGCCGTTGTCTACATGAATATCCACCTGCATCTCGCTCAGCGACAAAATTGCTGGGTCGGGCGCCTGTTTATCAGTAGGTACCAGTACGCCGCTATCCGCAGTTGCCGCCATCGGTAGCAAGAGCAACAGAACCAACGCCCAACTCCTTCGCCTCATAACATCCCTCTCCATCGCTAACTCACCAACTTACTAACTCATTAATTCATCACTCTAAAGGTCTTCTTCTCGCAGCACGGAACGCGTGGGGTCGCGCGGGTCTACGTGGACCTTGACGGTTTCGCCTTTGTAGGAATTCGCCCAGGACTTGGCATCGTCCTCGTTGCCAAATCTGCGTTTATAGTTGCCCATCTGGAGTTCGGGATTATGGTACGTGTACATGAGCATGGCAAGGTAGTAGCCTAAGTCTCGAATGGCTAGGGAGGATATACCATTACCCTCCACAAAAGAAACACTTACTGCGTCAATGACTGCGGATACTGTCGGCCAGTTGCGGCCGTGAAAGCGTCGGATCAACATGTTAACGATGTCCCAGCAGGCGCCCACCAGTATAGCGATCCCGGCGACTAGCAAGAACAGAATGATCTCGAAGCGGGTGACTGCGCCGCCTCCTCCGTGCATGAGGATACTGGCGATTAAAGGAGTCATTGTGTCTGGACCTCCACTCTTTCACTCATTTACTATTTCACTTCTTCACTAACTTCATAGCTTCCCCTCGTCGATCTTCACCAGCCCGTTCTCCGTGCCCACATAAACTATGCCATTGTGAATGGCTAGTGCCGTCACATTCAGCGATGGCAACCCCGCGCTCACCGTTTTCCATCGAGTCCCGTTCGCATCGCCCACCATCAAGCCCTGTCCCAGCGTTCCCGCCAGCACAAGCCTCCCATCAGCCGCCATGGCCGTGGGATTGATCACCACTCCCGTTCGCGTCGCATCGGTCGGCGTAATGCTGCCGTCAGCCGTGAGGCGCATGATGCCCGCTCCATAAGTGCCCACCAGCCACTCGTTGCCCACCTCGGCCAGCGCAGTAATCCAGTTGTGCTTCAACCCGGAGGTCGCCGTATTCAGGTTTCTGCGTACTTCGCCGCCCGCGAGCAACGAAAGCCCGCCAAGCGTTCCGGCTACCAGCTTATCTCCGCTGGCGCCCAATGCATACACATGATTATTTACTAGCCCTTGAAATGCATAAATGCTGTGCGCGCCGCTCTTGTCAAGAAAAGTGATTCCCGCCGGGGTCGCCAGCGCCATGCCGCCGCCATAAAGAGCCACGTCCGTCACATGGTCGGCAATCAGACCGGCCTCGCGTCCCAGAACCTGCTTCTCGTGCCCGTCGCGGTCAAAGATCACCAGCCCATTGGCCGTGGCCACGGCTACCGCGCCCTGCCGCGTGTCTTCCACAATCCGGTTCACGCAGAAGACGTGCTCGTTCTCCATGTGCTCGACCTTGCCGCCCGTCGCGGAGAGAATGTCCAGTCCGCGGTCGAAGTAGCCCACCCAGAGACGGCCATCAGAGGCCAATAAAAGAGCGGAAACGTCTCTGTCGGTCAGTTGCCCTCCTCCGCCGCCCAAAATCTTCCGCCATGCGCCATCCGGTTCCAGTTGCAGCAGCCCATCCGTGGCCAGCGCATAGCGTGCGTCCCCCACGGCCAGAAACTGCTCTACCGTGAACTGCTCGTGCAGAAACTGTTCGCGCGTAAATTGCTCATGCGTGAACTGTCCTGCCTGATAGGACGGTGTCCTGCACTCTGCGGAAGAATCCTGCTTTGTAGCGGATAAATCCTGCTTTGTATCAGGGCACGACTTTAGTCGTGCCGATAAAGCTCCAAAATCACCGTGGGCTTTAGCCCCTGCGGAGGGAGGCGGGGGTTTCAACCCCCGCATTACGCCATCAAAATCACCGTGGGCTTTAGCCCCGGAAGAACGCTTTCCACCCAAATTCGAGCCTGACTCCACGCCAATCCGCGCCGCAATCGGCCTTCTGGCCTGTACGTCGTTCTCCTGCCCGGAAAGCGAGACGCGCAAAACTCCAGCCTCCATCTGGCCCACCAGCAATGCATTCCCGTCCGCCATCAAGGCATGGGCGTATCGTCCCTTGGCCAGCACCCGCGCAACCTTGCCCTCGCGCACCTCGGCCACGCCCATCGGAGTGCCGACGTAAGCTCTCCCATTTGCCAGCGCAATCTGCTCCACCCGCCGGTCCGGCAGTCCCTGCTCTTCGCCGATTCGGTCGGTCTGGCCGCCATGCCACCACAGCAGCCCGTCGTTCAGCGTGCCTACCCACAGTTCCGCCTCCGAGCCTGCCAGGGCAGTCACATAGACATTATTCGTGGTGGTGTGGAATCGCTTGAGAGTCTTGCCGTCATAGATTAAGAGACCTAATTTTGCTGTTCCAATCAGCAACCGCCCGGAGGCGAGAGGCAGCAGGGAAGTGATCACGCGCGCATCCGCGTTTGTACTGGCAATTTGTCGAAATAGGTGGCCGTCGAAGGCCACGATCCCTTCGCCCAGAGTGGCAATTAGCAGCTCCGGCTGGTGCGCATCCGCGAGCATTCCCACCGCCATCTGTCCCAGCGGAGCGGCGGGTAAGTCTATTCCTGTCCGATAGATGCGCTCCAGTGTTCCGTCGGCTGCGTAGGCGTAAAGCCCCGCCGGCCCCGCCAGGTAGATCTGCCCCTCAAAAACCGCCGCGCTCTTGTAAACCGCCGGCGCCCAAATCCCTTCAAATCCAGGATTCGGCTGCACGCCCAAAGTGTGTGCTTCAAAGCCCAGCAGTTCCCCTTGCGCCGCGTCGCGTCGCGACGAACTCAGCGCGCGCTCTACGCGCCAAATTACTGCTCCACATACCGTTAGGCACACCAGCGCCGCCACGATTGCCAAAGCCGCCACTTGCCGCCGGTCAAGTCTCATTGTGGTTATTTGTGTGTTTCAGGGGCGAATTCACAATATCGCATCGACCGCCTGAACGCAAATGAATTTGTTTTTCCAGTGTGGCGGCGCTTGCTTACTTGGTTACCCGCGATGGGCAAGCAGGACCATCAGCAGCAGGAGGGCCACCGGGATGAGCGCCAGAGCGGCGTAATACAGAATTCTTCTCAGTTGCTGGGACTTGCGCTTGTTCCAGCCCTGCAACTCGTCGCGGTTCTCCACGCCCACCTGATCCAGGTGCTGGAGATCCCAGGCAAAATTGCTCGCCTTTGCGTAGCGATTCCGGGGGTCCCTTTCCAAAGCCCGGTAGAGGACTTCCTGCAACTCGGGCGAGATGGCTGGGTTGGCGACGCGGGGCGGCGTGGGGTGATTCAACAGGCGGTCATTCATCACCGCCAGGGGTGAGGGGCCGGAAAAGGGCACCCTGCCGGTGAGCATCTCATAGAGGATCACGCCCAGGGCATAGATGTCTGTCCGGCAATCGCCGCGTTTTCCCTTCACCTGCTCTGGAGCGATGTAGTCCGGAGTGCCCAGCGTAGCGGTGAAGTTGGCGTAGGTCAGCCGACGTGCGGCGGAGTCGCTGGCAATGCCGAAATCAATGAGTTTGATGTTGTCCTGGGAGTCCACCATAATGTTTTCCGGCTTGAGGTCGCGATGCACAACGCCGTTGCCGTGGATGTACTCCAGGGCCTCAAGAATAGCCAGAGCGATGCGGATGGCGCGGTCCTGCTCCATTTTTCCTTCGGAGAGAATCTGTCGCAGGAGACGGCCTTCGCACCATTCCATGACCATGTAGATGCGGGAGCGCTCCTCGCCGCCGAAGACGCGCATGACCTTGGGATGGCTGAGTTTTTCGCCGATGCCGGACTCGCGCTGAAAGCGGTCGAAGAGAATGGGATCGGCTTCCAGGTCGGGGTGGGGAATTTTAAGGGCGACCTGGCGGTTATCGCGCAGGTCGGTAGCGCGATAGACAGAAGCCATGCCGCTGCGGGCAACCGGCGCATCTATACGGTAGGAATCGAGCTGCGTGCCAGCTTCCAAGGTGTCGTAAAAACCCATTCTGGGGCATACTCCATCGAACAATCTTGTTTGATTCTACAGAAGACCGGCGTGTGAACAGTAAAGGTTTCATAAGACTTTTGTCAGCGCGAATCAGGCCATCTACTTGTAAGGCCGGCCGCGAGGCATCGAACTCATTCGCTCCACCGAGAGAACGCGGATCACTTGCGCGGTGGCGTTGTCGTGGCCGTCGATTTCCACGGCCTTCGCCACCAGTTCGCGGGCGATCTCGCCGGGGGCTTTTTCCTGGGAGGCGATCGCGGCGATAACCTCTTCGCTCATCTCGTCGTGCATGCCGTCGGAGCAGAGGATCAGCACGTCGCCGGGGTAGAGGTCGAGGATGGTGGTATCGGGAGCGACGAACATCTCCGGTCCCAATGAGCGAATGAGTATGTGCCGGGCTTCGGATTCGCGCATCTCGGCGGCCGTGATGATGCCCAGCTTTCTTTGCTGGTTTACCCACGTATGGTCGTCGGTAATCTGCTTGGCGCTGCCGCTGCGCACCAGGTAACATCGGGAGTCGCCCACGTGCGAGATGTATGCCTTGTTGTAGCGCAGCGCGCAGGCCACAAGCGTGGTAGCCATACTCTTGATATTGTATTGGCGCGCCAGGGTGCAATCGTGAACCGCGACGTTGGCTAGTTGCACAAGGCGCGGTATAAGGCTCATCAGCCGGGCGCCGGGATTTGCCTTGGCGAACTCCTCCACGAGCACTGAGACAGCCGTGGCCGAGGCGATCTCGCCCAGATCGTAGCCCCCCACCCCGTCAGCCACTGCAAACAGATAGCCGTGCGACAGGGCTTGTTCCGGCGATGCGGGGATAAACGATCCCATCGCATCTTCGTTATTCTTGCGTATTTTGCCGGGATCGCTGGCTTGGCCGAACTCAAGATCCAACATGGGCTAGTGAACCTCTGATTAAGTCGACGTTTTGAAAGGGCACGACTGTACAGCTTGCGAAAAAATTCATTCGGAGTTGCAAGAAGCGTCAGGGCACGATTGTACAGCTTGCGAAAAAATTCATTCGGAGTTGCAAAAAGCTTCAGGGCATGACTGGTAGGTCAGGGTTTTAACCCTGACTGCCAAAATGCAGCAAAATCAACGCGGGCTTTAGCCCCTGAGGGAATGCTGGACTACAATAAAAAACTTGTTCAGTGGTTCCCTGAGGTTGTGAAGCACCCGGCTACAAACTTTCACCGGATGGCTCTCCGCGCCGTGTCTTCGCAGTGAAGACTCGGAAGAAAAGCCACCCGGCGATTACATACAGACTGGTTCACGTTCACGCTATCCTAACTTGGCTTCGAGCAAGATTGCCTTGCCCTTCTTCTTTGATGAAAGGACGAAGTAGAAGGCCCCGTAAGCGCCCCATACGCCGGAGATTAAGAGCGCGAGCAATGGTTCCTTGAAGGTGCCGAGTCCGAAGACCGGGCTGATCAAGTAGAAGGCCATGCAGACCAGATTGGCGAGCAGGCCGAAACCGGGTATCAACAGGTGCAAAACAAAATTGAAATCGGGACGCTTCCAGAAAGCTACGATGCACAGGAAGCAACTGAGCGCGTAGAGAATGAACGTGCCGAAGTTGGAGGTGAGCGTGACCACCAGCAGCGAGTTAGGCAAGCTGGCTAACTTATCGTGCGAGAGGTAGCCGAAGCTGGAGAAGATGCCGTGCGGCAACGCGGCGATGGCAGCGTCGGTGGGCGCGCCGGCGTCGCCGAAGACCAGCGAGACGGCGACGACGCCGATGACTGCCGAGATGGCGGCCAGGGTCCAGATGGCTTTGCGGGGGCTGAGCGACTTGGCGTGAAGGATACCGAAGTGCTCGGGAGCCTCGTCGTCCTTGCCCATCGCGTAAGTAACGCGGGCGCCTGTGTTCATGCAACTCAGCGTGGTGCCGATCAGCGCCAAAAAGACGGTGAAGGCTTCGGCCAGCATGAAGTACTTTCCGTTGCCGTGGCCCAGCAGCGCGTCGCCGACGATAATCATCATGTCGCCGACGGGCGCGGCGGAGGTCGAGGCGCTGGCCATGGTATACCCCGAGTTAAGGAAGTAGTTGGCCGCGAAATACTCGATCAGATAGCAGACCAAGCCTTGAATCAAGAGCGAAGCGATGACGGCAATCGGTATATGCTTGGTGGGATTTTTTGCCTCGCCTCCCATCGAGGTAACCGACTCAAAGCCGACCAGAATCAGAATGGCGACCGTTGCCTGAATGAACATGAAGCTGATGCTGTGCGGCGCAATGACCGAGGTGGCGGAGGTGTGGGACAGGAATGCGCCGGTCGAGTCCTTCTCTGGATAGTCGATGACGAAGGGAACCTTCTTGCCGGCCGCGTCGAGCAAAGGCAGTGGCGCCTGGGTTGCCGAGTCGCGGAGGATGGAGCCGTCCTTGGCCGTGGCGTATTGGTAGTCATAAGTGGCCAGTGTCTGTCCGTCGTACTGGAAGGCCGCGGTCCCCGCGGGATGACTAGTGCGATAACCGATTGCCAGCACACTGAAGATCATCAGCGCGGAGATCTGAATCACGTTGATGGCCAGGTTGACGGCGGTAGAAGCGCCCGCGCCCTTCGATGCGATCCAGCCGACGAAGAACGAGAAGACTACCGCAATCAGCGCCATGAAGAGAAGCCCCGGGTTGGAGCCGCTCATAAAGTTGGGATAGAGGAAGCCGACTACATAGCCGACGAACACGCCTGTAACGGCCACCATCACGCCGGGATAAACCCAGTAGTAAAGGTGAGAGCCCCAGCCGACGATGAACTTGGCCACGCGGGCGTACCTGAAAGCTTTGTCCTTGGAGAGCAGCGCCTGCTCGGCGTAGTAGTAACTCGAGCCGGTGCCGGGATAGAGCTTGGAGATTTCCGCGTAGGCGACCGCCGTGGCCAGACAGAGCAGCAGGGCGGCAAAGATGCCCAGCCACATGGCTGGTGCAGTTGTGCCGGTAGTGGCCTGAATGTAGAAGGTGAGCCATAGAAAGGCGCCGGGTGCGATGAGGGCCATTGCGTTGCTGGTAAGCCCCGTAAGGCCCAGGGAGGCTTGCATCTGAGGTGCTTTCTGATCTGCCATGTGCGTTCTCCTGTGGTTAGAAGTTGGTATGGCTACTCCCGTCCGATAATCTCCGGGATATTCTGAATGCTTGCACGAATCCGGAACCTGACTCCGGGAAAATAGAGGAAAGCTGCATGAGTTAGTTGTAGGTTAGAGCCGAACCGATAAAGATGAAATGAAGAAACTGAAGTTAGTGGAAAATCTAATCAATAAAGTAGCGAGTTACACTAATTTCCTTGTCATTAAGTCGCGAGCAATCTATTCACGATTGCTCGCGATGCCGGCAGAAATGAATTAGTACCCTGACCGCATGATTAAGCAATTGCATGAATGTAGCGCTGGCCTCCTGGCCGGCTGTAGCGCGGGCGTCCCCGCCCGCGCTTGTCCATGATTGATTACTAATTCATGTGGTCAAAACACAAGCATTCAGTGCAGATTGGCTATTTCTGGATGTTATTGCCAAAGATGAAGCCGAATTCAAGTACGCTTCGGAATTGGTCAGCAGCCGTTCCTGTCTTGCCAAAGACGGCTCCCGAAGTGTAGCTCGATGCATGCATCCACGCGAGATCGCCGCGAACGAACATGCCTCCCTTTTGGTAGGTCGGCGTTGCGGTAAAAGTGGTGCCTGCGCTGCCAGCCCCAAAGCCCAGCAAATTAACCGATCCGTCAGTAGCGCTCCCCGAACTCGTGAGGTATTCCACACGCGCCGGAAGCGAGAAGCCCTTCTTGAAGGCATAGCTGGCGTTGAGCGCGCCGCCGGTTGCGGATGTACCCTTGAAGACGCCTACCTTCGCGTTGGTCGGCAGCTTGCTGTACTGGAAGTACGGCGAAATGATCCACGGGCCCTTGGTGTACGTATAGATCACCGCGTGCATGTAGCTATTGTTCGCAAGCGGTGTGGCCGCCGTTTGATAGACGGTCTGTCCCAGGTTCCCCATCCCGTCGTACACCAGGCTATGAGGCCCCTTAGTAAGGGTCGCCGAGCCCGAGAGCCACGAGTAGCGGTCGGAATAGTAACCGTCATTCCAACTGATCGCGGCGGACAGGTACTTACCCACGGTCTGATTTATCTGGATGCCGCGATTGATGGCGTTTTCCTGGTTCCAAACGATGCCGCGCTCGATGTTGAAGTTCTGGTACGTAAACGTGGACTCGGCGCCCATCAGCGTGGGAAGTTGGCCGATAAGGAACTGCGTGTTCTTAGCCGCCTGCAACTTCAGGTAGACGACCGGAACTGGTCCATAGAAATTGTTCACGGTATGTTGGGCGTCAAGAAACGGCACTGAAAGCGTCGGCATGGTGTAGACGCCAGCCTGGATGTAGTACTGAAGCTTCCCGTCCGCTTTTTGAATGAAAATCTGCCCGTTGCTCAGAGTGGCTTGCGCATTGTCATCTCCCGGCACGGGATTGTTCTGGAATTGCGCGAAACCGGTCACGATGCCGTTGACGGACAGCTTGCCCAACGGTCCGGCATCGAAGGTCGCCGGCGGCAGCCATTGCAGCGGACCCGTGAGAACGAACGTGGAAAGCGGGGCTGGAGCTGTTGCAGGCGCCGCCGCCACTGGAGCCGCCGCGGGCGCTGGTGCGGGCGTTGCCGGTGTTTGCGCGCCGGCTGTCAGGGCGATTGCCATGGCGGTTCCGGCAATGGTTTGCAGTATGCGATACGGTTTCATATACATCGACACTGTTCCTTTCAAAAAATGATGCTTGTTGTAGGCCAAAGATGAACTCAGCCAAAAAGTAGGCAAGATGCGGCACTCTGTAGAGTGCGATCAGTAACCCAGCCAAGCCTTCATGACCACGCTGACAAAGCTGTCGCGTGAATTCAATCGGTGAGAATCAAATCGCGCTCGGGTGTCCACCCGATGCGGCCTGGCAGTTACTGATTGACGTAAGTATTGCAAAGAAGCCATAAGGAATATATGAGGACGACGAAAGTATTTCTTCATGTGCGAAAGGATCTCGGCATCAGGATGTATAAGGAATCTGTTAAAATCCTCTCAAGTTAAACCGCATCCAAGGCCGGCCCGGCGGAAGTATTTGTGCTGCGCGGATGTAGTCCTTGGATTTGATCGGGCGCTGGCGGTGAAGAGGTTCCCGGTTTTTCTCGTCCAAGGCGCCTTCTCTTTTCTTGAATCCTGCTGCAATGAATGTTGGGTAATCGCTTGACCTTGAGTCTCATCCCCGCGAGTTCCGAATCGACCACCGTCGCCTGGATGATGGCCTTGGTGATGATCGCGATCCTGGTCGTCTACTTTCGGGAGCACGCCAAGATCAACGCCCGCACAGCCAAGTCCTGGAGCGCACAGGTGCATGACCTCCATGAGTTCACTCGGCGCACGCTGGAGATGAATCTTCGTCTCGAGCCCGGGCCGCAGTTGGCTGAGCTGGTGCATGATATCTTTGCGCTGGAGGCCGCGGCGGTCTTCGACGCGGAACTGCACCAGGTCTATTCTGCTGGGCATTGGAATGCGGACCCTCGGGAGCTGGCGCAGAATGTCTACTACTTCGGCACCTCGGACGACGATCCAAAAACCGGGCTGGGGCGCCGCGTGGTCCGGCTGGGAACGGTGCCCATTGGAAGCCTGGTGGTGCGCGGCCAAACCAGCCCGCTTACCAACAGCGCCATCGCCTCGCTCATTGCCATTGTCTTTGACCGCTATCGGGCCTTCGCGAACGAAAACCGCATCGAAACCGAACGCCGCACCGAGCAGTTGCGATCCACTGTTCTTGATAGCCTGGCGCATGCCTACAAAACGCCGTTGACGGCCATCCGCGCTGCCTCGACGGGCCTGGGCGAGATGGGCCATCTCTCTGCCGGACAGGCGGAACTGGTTACGCTGATCGATGAACAGACCGAACTGCTCGGCAACCTGACCACGCGCCTGCTGACCACCGCGCGCCTGGATGCCGGCGAAGTCACCGTTCATGCCGCCTCAGTGGACGTAGCGCCGCTGATTGAAGAGGTTGTAGCCAGCCTGGGCGACCGGCTGGCAAGTATGAAAGTGGAACTTGATATTCCCCGCGAGCGCATGGTTTTCGATTGCGACCGCCAGTTGATGGTCATGCTGCTGACACAATACATCGACAACGCCTGCAAGTACTCGATTTTTGGCAGTACCATTACCATAAGGGCCGTAAAAGCGCGCGCGGAGATCGTCTTCTCGGTGCACAGCTTTGGGCCGGTGATTCCCATCAATGACCGGGAGCGGATCTTCGACCGCTATTATCGATCTACAACTCGCACGAACAGGGACAGCGGCACGGGAATCGGCCTCTCGGTGGCCAAGCGCGTCGCGCTCCTCCATGGCGGTTCCGTCTGGGTTACCAGCGATGAGACAGACGGGACCACGTTTTTTGCGGCCATTCCAGCCAAGGCGCATAAGAGGGTTTTCTAATGACACAGACAGCAATTCGCATTCTTATTGTTGACGATGAATCGGCCATCCGCAGGGCGCTCAGGCCGCCGCTGGTGGAGCTCGGCTTTCAGGTCGTGGATGTCTCGCGCGGCGAAGAGGCTCTCCAGACGCTGCGCGCAGGCGGCTTTGATGTGGTTCTGCTTGACGTGAATATGCCCGGAATCGGCGGCATTGAAACCTTGCGCCGCATTCGCGCCTTTGCGCCACGGCTGCCCATTCTCATGCTCACCGTGCGCGATGCGGAAGAGGAGAAGGTCGAGGCGCTGGAGCTGGGCGCGGACGACTATGTCACCAAGCCATTCAGCATGCGCGAGCTGATTGCACGCATCCGCACCGCGGTGCGCCGCGTCCAGGCTCCGGCCCGCGCTGAAGACGCGCCCATCGAGGTTGGCGAGCTTCGCCTCGATCCGGTAAAGCGCAAAGTCGCCAAGCGCGGCCAACTGGTGCATCTGACGCGCAAGGAGTTCGACATTCTCTACTGCCTGATGAGTCGTGCCGGCCGCGTGGTTACCTATGCAAGGCTGCTCACCGAGGTGTGGGGCGCCGAGTGCCGCGAAGAGGTCGAATACCTGCGCACCTTTGTCCGCCAGTTGCGCATGAAAATTGAGGACGACCCCTCCAAGCCCCTATACCTGCTCACCGACGTCTATGTGGGATACCGCTTCGCCGACGCGCAGATGTTTAACGAAGCGAATGCGGAAGGCGCGACATCGCCGAACGAGCCCGAAACGCCGAACGAGCCCAAAACGCCGAACGAGCCCAAAACGCCGAACGAGCCAGAAACGCCGAACGAGCCCGAAACGCCGAACGAGCCCGAAACGCCGAACGAGCCCGAAACGCCGAACGAGTCAGAAACGCCGAACGAGCCGGAAGCTGCTTCCTGAGAAACCTCTGAATTAGTCGTTGTCTTGAAAGAACACGGCTTTTAAGCTTGCCCTGCGCAGCCGAAGTATGCCGCAAAATGCGCAATAAAATTTGGGCATTATCGAGAACTGCAGAAGGAATGTCCTGGCAACCGCGCCGTAGGCGCAGTGTTTGTTAGCCCCGCGCTTTAGCGTGGGGAAAGCGGTTTTCACAAACGCGCTCCGGAGTCCCGTAGGGACGGCGCTAGAACATAACCATCCTACACGTCATAATGCAGCAAGCTGAAGACATCGAACTCCTTGAAGCGCTCGCGGCCTTTCAGGAAGTCCAGCTCCACGGCAAAGGCCAGACCGACAATCTCTCCGCCCAACTGCCTGGCCAGCTTCACGGTGGCCTCCATCGTGCCTCCGGTAGCTAGCAGGTCATCGACCAGCACCACGCGCTGGCCCGGCTGAATCGCGTCCTTGTGAATCTCCAGAGCGTCGGAGCCGTACTCCAGGTCGTAGGACACGCGCTCCACCGCGGCGGGCAGCTTGCCCGGTTTGCGCACCGGCACAAAGCCGGCGTTGAGACGATAGGCCAGCGCAGGCCCGAAGATGAATCCCCGCGCCTCGATGCCCAGCACCAAGTCGACCTTGCGCTCGATATAGTGGCTGGCGAGCGCGTCGATCATCTTGGCAAAGCCGGTTTTGTCCTTGAGCAGCGTGGTGATGTCGTAAAACAGAATCCCCGGCTTGGGAAAATCCGGCACCGTGCGCACCAGCGCCTTCAGGGCTTCCACATTGATGGACTTGATTTGTTCGGGCATGGGTCGTTCGCTCCTTGGTAGGGGTTCTATGCAGATTATAGAAGGCAGAGATCAGAGATCAGGAGTCAGAGATCAGGAAAACGCCTCTGGTCGGACTGGAAGACCATTCAAACGCCCGCAGCTTGAGGATGAAAGCTAGCGGCAAGTTGCTAAAGGCTGATCCCTGATCTCTGATCTCTGACCCCTGTTTCACCATGCTCCATCAATCCGGAACGAGCTCAGTTCCTCAGCCTCGCTATCGTCCAGATAGTGCTCGACGAGGTGATCCACGCGGGCTCCACGCGGTCCGCGGCGCAGGCTGGCGCGCAGCTTGGCCAGCTCGTCAGGAGAGCCCGAGGCCACCACCTCCACCTCGCCCTCCTCCGTGTTGCTTACCCAGCCGCGCAGACCCAGCTGGCCGGCCTCTCGCTGTACATACCAGCGGAAGCCCACTCCCTGCACCCGGCCCTGAATCAGAAAATGAAGAACCATCACAGGTGAGTTTTACAGATACTGCGCCGCTGTGCAACTGGCAACACGGCCTCCGTAGAGCAAACGCCACTGGGTTTTGGCCCAACCAGACCTGGCGCGAACAAACAGCGAGCATATGGCGCCACCGCAGGGGCGCGCTACACTGGAATTCACCATGGTCTTCGTCCTCGACAACTACGATTCGTTTACCTACAACCTTGTCCAGTACCTCGGTGAACTGGGCGCTGAGGTCGAAGTCTATCGCAACGACGAACTGACCGTTGAGCAGGTGGAGGCGCTCCGTCCCGACCGCATTCTGCTTTCTCCCGGCCCTTGCACGCCCAGCGAGGCCGGCATTCTGGTTCCGCTGATCCGCCACATGGCCGGCAAGGCGCCGATTCTGGGAGTCTGCCTGGGCCATCAGGCCATCGGCGAGGCCTTCGGCGGAGATGTGGTCCGCGCCAGCCAACTGATGCACGGCAAGACCAGCTCCATCACTCACGACGGCAAGGGCATCTTCGCCGGACTTGCTTCTCCACTCACCTGCACTCGCTATCATTCGTTGATTGTCGCTGAAGAGTCGCTGCCCAAAGAACTCATCGTCACAGCCCGCACTCCGAGCGCCGACGGAAAATCATCGGTGATCATGGGCCTGCGCCATCGCACCTTGCCCATCGAGGGCGTGCAATTTCATCCCGAGAGCGTTTTGACCGAGGGCGGCCATCAGATGATCCGCAACTTTTTGGAGATGTAGCCGCCATGCGACCTACCGCGAAACAATTCACCCGAGTGAAGGGTACAGGCTTTAGCGTGAAGGGTGCTAGCTTTATTGACCGCTGCATAAGTCATGTTCAGGCAGCCGCGCCGGAGGAGCAGTGTTTATTAGCCCCGCGCTTCAGCGTGGGGAAAGCGGATTCCATATGGGAACTCCGGAGTCCCGTAGGGACGGAGCAGGACATTTTTTGTACAGGAATCAATAGCCCGTACATCCATCCGCCAAAGCCGGCCCGGGCTTTACCGGATGCGAAAAAATGTAAACGGAGTAGCAAGAAGCGTCAGGGCACGACTTCAGTCGTGCCGAAAATGCAGCAAATAATGCGTTGGGCTTCAGCCCCTGAGGGATGTTTTTCCTCTCATGTTTTTTCGTTTTTTTCTGTCTGCTCTGCCATTCTTCTCCTGTTGCTCAACGCGCCCCTGCTTCACGCCCAGACCGCGCCCGCGCCACAGGCTGCCGCAACCGACGCCGCTCCCATCGCCATTGTCTCGCTGGACAGCAAGAACTCGGACGCCGCGACCAAGGTCACCGGCGCGCTGGAAGTTTCGCAGGGCAGGGCAGTGATTGTTGCCAGCGGCACGATTACATCGGGCAGCCAAACCACCGAGGTGGTGTTGCCCCATCGCGGCGTGCTGCGCGTCTGCGCCTCGACGACCGTCAAGCTGGCCGCCGACTCCAGCGTTCCTGCCGGTGAGACGCCCGGTCTGATGATGGCCATGGATCACGGCGCTCTCGAGTTGAGTTTTGCCACCAGCGCCGCCGCCGGGCGCAACGCCGATTTCCTGATGACTCCGGATTTTCGCATTCTCATCGGAGGTCCCGGCGCGGCGGAGATCAAGATTCGCCTCGGCCAGCACGGCGACACCTGCGTGGATAACTCCGGGGTCCCCAGCGACAGGTCTTCGTCGCTGGGGTGGAAGGCGGGCGTGAATGCTCCTTACGTGCTGGTGAGCAGCGTCTTTGATGGCGGCAATTATCACGTGCAGCCCGGCCAGCGGGTAATGTTTGAGCACGGCAGCCTGCGCGAGGTGGTGGACAACGAGAAGGAGCCTTGCGGCTGCCCGCCTCCGCTGCATCCCGGCACAAATGAATTTCCGGTGGCGCAGAGTGCGGGCCTCGCTCCGCTGCCCAAGACTGAGCCGAATGCAGTCTCGATAACTTCAGCCCCGCCAGAGGCACTCGAGCCGCTGGTTTACAACAGCGCCGACCACGCGGCAAAGCCCGCAGCCGAAGCAACTCCGGTGCCCAGCGCGGCCGCAACCAAGCCCGAGGCAAAGAAAAAGCCCGGCTTCTTCGGCGGTATTGGAAAGTTCTTCCGGCGACTCTTTGGGGCGGAGTGAAAGAGCAGGGAATAGGGAATAGGGAATAGGGAACAGGGCGAGTTGCAGCCTACTCGGACGGCTTAATTTTTGCACGTTGTGCAGCGGCTTCGGTAACCTTTCCCATTTTTTCTAGGAAGCGAGCATAAAACTCATATGCGCCCGCCATCTCCGGAGACAAATCAATCGCGTGCAGATAAAGCTCTTCCGCTTCCGAATTTCGTTTCTTCGACTCCAGCAGACCGGCAAGATAAAGGTAGTTCCAATATTCGGCTGGTTTGATTTCAAGGCACTTGCGATAATGAAATTCAGCGCGATCCAGATCTTTCAGCCTTGTAAATACCCGGCCAAGCATATGGTGCGCGATTGCGTAACCGGGATCGATTTGAATTGCCCTTTCCAGAAGATCACGGGCCTTCTGTGGGTCAGTCTCTTCTTCAAGCACAGCCAGGTTATATAACGCCTCCGCGTAGTTGGGATCTATCTCAATCGCTTCTTCGAATGCTTTTTTTGCTGCTGGGATTTCGTCAAGTCTGGTATATGCTGCTCCCAAAAACGTTAAAGTGGGCGCATCTCTTTTGATTTGGAGCGCGTTCAGAAACCAATCCTTGGCAGTCCACAAAGATTTAATTCTGTCTTTGTCGATACGTTTAAGCCAAAGTCCTCCAAGGAGTATCTTGACTATGGGTGAATCGACAAAATTTGCTAAAGAAGAGTGTGGCTGAAGGTGGAGAGCATGGGTAAAGGCTTCTTCCGCCTTTTCCCACATTTCTAATTTCTGAGCCACTCTTCCATATTTAAGATAGAAAATTCCATCCTCATCGCTCTTTGAACGCTCTCTCCATAACTCAAGTGCCAAGGGCAGATCGCCAGCTTCCTCGGCATCCACCGCTCGTTTCTGCAAAGCATCCATCGTGAAATGCTCCGATCTATTCTTAATGGCCTCTCGGCTGATCTCTGATCTCTGTTCTCTGATCTCTGTACCTACATCTCTCTCGCCCGTTCGATGGCCCTCATCACGGCCTTGGCCTTGTTGAGCGACTCCTGGTACTCAAGCTCGGGCACCGAGTCGGCCACGATGCCGCCGCCGGATTGCACGTAGCCTTTGTCGCCGATGGCCAGCATGGAGCGGATGGCGATGCAGGAGTCGAGATTGCCGCTGAAATCCGCGTAGAGCACAGCGCCGCCGTAGGTTCCGCGCCGCGCCGGCTCCAGCTCCTCGATGATTTCCATGGCCCGCACCTTGGGCGCGCCCGAGAGCGTTCCGGCGGGGAAGCAGGCGCGCAGGGCGTCCACTGCTGTGAGGTCGGGCTTGAGCTTGCCTTCGATGCTGCTGACGATGTGCATCACGTGCGAGTAGCGCTCGACGAACATCAGCCGATCCACCTTCACCGAGCCGAACTGGCTCACACGGCCCACGTCGTTGCGGCCCAGATCCACCAGCATCACGTGTTCGGCGCGCTCTTTCTCGTCGGAGAGCATCTCGTCGGCCAGCGCCTGGTCTTCGGCCTCCGTGGCTCCGCGGGGGCGGGTTCCGGCGATGGGCCTGTACTCTACCTTGCCCTGATGCACGCGCACCAACAGCTCCGGAGACGAGCCCGCCAGTTCCACGGTCTCCGACCCCTTTTTCTTATTGGCGAAGAATTTCGACTTCTCCGGCACGTCACCTAGCGCGCCCTCGGGCGCAAAGCGCAGGAAGAACATATAGGGGCTGGGGTTCACGGTGCGCAGCGCGCGATAGACCTGGAAGCTGTCGGCCTCTGGTTCCACATCAAAGCGTTGCGAAATGACGGTTTGGAAGATGTCGCCCGCCGCAATGTATTCCTTGGCGCGGTTGACGGCGGAGAGGAAATCTTTTTTCGACGTGCGGTGCCGCACCTCCAGCTTGCCTTTGGCTTTGTGTTCGGCCAGATGGGGCAGCGGCTGGGCAAGGCGCTTTTCCAGCCGGTCGAGCCGCTGAACGGCTTTGTCGAAGGCGTTGGCGGGCGTGTTGCGCGTCACGTCGGCCGTAACCACCAGCCAGATTTCCTTGCGCACGTGATCAAAGGCCAGCACCTCGTCGAAGAAGAGCAGGCAGGCGTCGGGAACTCCCAGTTCGTCGGTGGCCAGCTCGGGCAGCCGCTCAATCTGGCGGACTGCATCATAAGAAAAGAAGCCCACCGCTCCGGCGGTAAACGGCGGCAAACCCTGGAGCCGTGCCGGCTTGTGGCCGCTGAGGGCGCGGCGCAGCACGGCGAAGATGTCGCCCTCAATCTGGACGACCTTTTTGCCCTCGGTGATTGTGATCTCGCGTCCCCGCGCCACGATGCGCTTGAAGGGAGCCAGGCCGATGAAGGTGTAGCGGCCCACCTGCTCGCCGTTTTCGACCGACTCCAGTATGAAACACTCGCGCTCCGGCCAGGCGGCGCGCAGAAAGGCCGAAACCGGCGTTTCCAGGTCGGCGGTGAGCGTACGGCAGACGGGAACAAGCGTGTGCTCTTTAGCGAGCGCGAGGAACTCCTTGCGGCTGGGCTGGACGGATTGGGTAGAGGTCTTCACTGCCTCAGTGTAATTGGTGGATGCGTGGCGATTCCCGAAATAGTGCCCAGTCTTAAATGGAGAAATCGCGCCAAGAGCTTCACGTATGTGCTTTTCCGGGCTTGACGCGGCAGCGCAGCCGACCTAGACTCTGAGAGGTTTGCGCTTGCGGGCTGTGTCCCGTATGCTAAACCGTCCGGCAATCGGAATTGGAGAAATCTATGGCATCGGTATCCCTTGAGCAGGAAATCAATCCCTGGGAAGCCCAGGCGGCTCGATTTGACTTTGCGGCGCGCAAACTGAACCTGGAAGAGGGTTTGTGGAAGCTGCTGCGCACCCCGGCGCGCGAGATCATCGTGCACTTCCCCGTCACCATGGACAACGGCCACATGGAGATGTTCACCGGCTTCCGGGTGCAGCACTCGATTGCCCGCGGTCCGGGCAAAGGCGGCATTCGCTACTCGCCGGATGTGAACCTGGACGAGGTGCGCGCCTTGGCCAGTTGGATGACCTGGAAGTGCGCGGTGGTCAACATTCCCTTTGGCGGCGCCAAGGGCGGGGTCATCTGCGATCCCAAGAAAATGAGCCGGGGCGAGCTGGAGCGCATGACCCGCCGCTATACCTCGGAGATCATCGACTTCATCGGGCCGGAAAAGGACGTACCCGCACCCGACATGAACACCAACGAGCAGACCATGGCCTGGATCATGGACACCTACTCCATGCACCAGGGGCACACTGTCACCAGCGTGGTGACCGGCAAGCCGTTGAACATCGGCGGCTCGCGCGGCCGGACCGAGGCCACGGGGCGCGGCGTGCAGGCGATCTGCGACGAATCCATGCGCTACCTGAAGATGAATATCGACGGCTGCCGGGTGGTCATCCAGGGCTTCGGCAACGTGGGCTCCAATGCCGCCCGCCTGATGATGGAGCGCGGCTATAAGATCGTGGGCATCGCCGAGTTTGAGGGCGGACTGTCCAACCCCAAGGGCATCGACATTCATCAGTTGCTGGACTACAAGCGCCGCAACAACACTATTCTGGGATTCGGCGGCGCCGAGGCCATGCCCAGCGATGAGTTGCTGGTTTCTGAATGCGAGATTCTCATTCCCGCGGCCAGGGAGAACGTGATCACCAGCCGCAACGCCGGCCAGATCAAGGCCAAGGTCGTCGTCGAGGGCGCCAACGGACCCACCACCGCGGTGGCCGATGACATTCTGGCGGAGAAGCGCATCTTCATCATGCCCGACATATTGGCCAACGCCGGCGGCGTGACAGCCAGTTACTTCGAGTGGGTGCAGGACCGCCAAGGCTACTTCTGGAAGGAAGCCGACGTCAACGAGCGAATGGAAAGCATCCTGCGCGACAGCTTCGACGATGTGGTGCGCTATTCCGAGGCCCACAACGTCAACAACCGCATTGCAGCTTACATGCTGGCCATCGACCGGGTGGCGCAGACGATTCGCCAGCGCGGCATCTACGCATAGCTTTTGCGTTGGCCTCAATTAGAGGAGCGGGATGGGCCATTGGCTCATCCCGTTTGGTTTATTCACGCTGCGCAAATCAGGACGCGAGATGCCACTCCGACCCGCAGTGCGATAATGGAGCCACGCCTCCAGAGACTCGACAGTGTGGCGCCACCGCATGAACCTGCCCAACTCCATCACGATGAGCCGGATCGTCATGATCCCGCTGCTACTGTGGATTCTGACCTCGCACTTTCCCTGGCTTCATGTGCATGGCGCGCAGGAGATTACCGCTTCGGTTCTGTTCGTGCTGGCCTCCATCACTGACGGCCTGGACGGCTATCTGGCTCGCAAGCGCAGTCAGGTCACCACCGTGGGCATGTTGCTGGACCCCATCGCCGACAAGATCATGGTGGCCGGCGCGCTGATTGCCCTGGTAGCCTATAACCCCGATGTCGTAAAAGTCTGGATTGTGGTGGTCATCATCGGACGCGAGTTTCTCGTCAGCGGCCTGCGCTCGATTGCTTCATCAGAAGGCTTCACCATCCAGGCCAGCGACCTGGGCAAGCTCAAGACGGTTGTCCAGATCGTCTGCGTGGTCTCCGCCATTCTCGCTCATGGCTGGTACCAGTGGAAGTTCGGCGTGCTCATCGTGCCGGTCAAGTGGATCGCCATTGCCGCCATCTACTTCACCGTGCTGGTCTCCTCCATCTCCGCCATCGATTACTTTGTGGGTTTCTGGAAGCAGATCGACCACGCCAGCAACGACCGCCGCAAGTCCTTTATTCTTACCCGGCGCAAGAACGCTAGTACACCATAACCGGCTCAGGCTAAAACCTATTGATCCGGCCCATCAATACAAGCACCGTGCCCCATCCATTTCGCAGGCTTTATCGCGAAATGGGTGGGAGGGCAATAACACTATTTGAGGGCCGGATCAATAGCCCTTTCATAGCAAGTGAACTTCTGCCTGGAAGGAGTTATGTCGCAGCCTGAAAAGTCCGTGCCGATTCTTAGCCGCCGCAATGCAGATGCCCCTGTCCGGGGCGGAGTGCTGCGTTGGCGCCGCGCCTTCGCGCCGTTGTGCGACAATCCTACAAAGACCGCTTTTCCTATGAGATATTCCGGACACCTATTGCTGGGCGCTGTTGGATTGGTGCTGGCCGCGCAGTTAGCCTGGCCGCAAGCCCCGTTTGCGTCCAGGAATCCGTCCTCGGTTCCGCTGGTGCTGACCGGCGGCACGGTGGTGGACGTGACGGAATGGGGCGGATCGGCGAAAGACCTGCCGGACGCCATCGTCATTGTTCGCGACGGACGCATCACGGATGTCGGCTCGCGCATGGCCGTCTCCATCCCCAAAGGCGCGCGGGTCATCGACTGCACCGGCAAGTTTCTTATTCCCGGTCTCATTGACGGCTTTGCCGGCATGAACTCGCAGGGCCAAGCCAACGCTTACCTCTATATGGGCGTCACCACCGTGGTCGCCGTCAGCGACGTCCGCCGCGGCGTCGTAGATTTTTCCTCCTCGCCCAGCCCTCACCTTTACCTGATGGACTCAATAGGCTCAACCGACAACTGGAGCCTGTTGGCCAAGCGCCCGGAGTGGGCTCTCAAGCTTCGCGAGAACGGCCATCGGGCCGAACTGAGCCCCGAAGACTCCCTCCACCAGCTCACCAGCACTTCCCGGCTGGGAACGCGCGCCCTTTGGCTGGGCCACAACATTACCGCCGCCAACGCCCAGTGGATCATCGCTCACGCCCATCAGATGGGCATGGCCACTTACGGCGAGTTCGTTGCCACCCCCTATGATGTGGGCGTCGAGGCCGGCGTGGATGTGCTCGTCCACATGGGCCGCTACGAGTTGAGCGTTATCCCCGACGAGTTGCAGCGGCCGCTGGTGGAAGATCCCGAAGGCCCGGCCGCAACCACGGCCTACGACTACACCGAGCGCGTGACCCCCACAGACCCGCACCTGCGCGATTACGCCCATTTCCTGTCTACCCATCACGCCGCGCTCATGCCCACCTTCAGCCTCTATTATGCGCAGTTGCCGGAGCACCGCAACCTGTGGAAGGAGCCGGCCGCGGTCCTGCTCGACCCGGCCCGCGTATACGATCCCACCAATCGCGAATCAGGAGAGATGGACTATCCGCTCTCGCCCTGGACCCGGCATTTGCCGGCGATGGGGCAACGCTACCTGGAAGAAGGCCTGCGCAAGAAGGCTGACCAGTCGGCCCTGCGGCTGTGGCACATCAACGAGACTCTTTTCTCCGCCTATCCGCACTACCTGGCTGCCTCCGGAGCGCCGGTCCAGGGTTCCTTGCCCGGCATTTCCATGCACACCGAGCTGGAACTGCTGGTTCGCCTGGGACTTTCGCCACGCGAGGCGCTGGCCGCCGCCACCAACAATTACAGCCTCCAGTTCAATTGGAATGAGCTGGGCCAGATCGCATCGGGCCGCCGCGCCGATATTCTGGTCGTCGACGGCGACCCCACGCAGAACATCTGGAACGTCCGCCGCATCTCCGGCATCATCATGGACGGCAATGTGATCGACCGCAATGCACTGCTGAATCTGAAAAAGTGAGAATTTTCGATAAATTTATTCTTGTCTAAAATGCTTAATTCGGTTGATCAGTCCTTTTTTAGTCCCACACCGGCGTTACCGACCCGCGGTGCATGAGACTGTAGCGCCGGCCTCCCGGCCGGCTGTAACGTGGACCTCCCGGTCCACGCTTGTTTCTTCCTATTTACAATAAACCACGAGACTCGCTTCCTCCGCCTACTCAATCTCAATCAATACGCCAAAATCATCGCGCGACTAACGAATTCAGTGAATTAACGCTGATTGTCAGAGGGGAATGTGCCGATTCAATCAGTGTTCCTGCGGAGGCAATGCATGCAGAACCGCTGCGCATCGGTTAACGTAGAGACAGGCAGGAGTGTTGCTCAGATTTATGCCACGGCCATGACCGACTCTCCATCCCGGCTCTCACCCCCGCTCCAGCGGCACAATCCGGGTCTACTCCTCATCTCTGCTTTCAAGCTGGGTGAGGTCCTGCTCTTTTTTGCCATGGGCGTCGGCGCCTTCCGGCTGCTGCATAAAGACATTGGCGATGTACTGGAGAAGCTGGCCTACCACCTGCGCTTCAGTCCCGAGTCGAGGCTCATCAACTTCCTCCTGATCAAGTCCTCCATCCTCGATGAACGGCTTCTGAAGCGGATCTATGAGGTCTTCTTCATCTACGCCGGCCTCGACCTGGTGGAGGGAATCGGCCTGTATCTGGAAAAAACCTGGGCCGAGTACCTCACCCTGGGCATCACCGCGTCTTTCCTGCCCTGGGAGCTTTTTGAGATCTTCCGCAAGCTCACGCTGATCCGCGTCAGCCTGCTGACGGTGAACGTATTGGTGTTCTTGTATCTTTTCAGACTGGTGACGGCACGGGCCAAGCGCATACACATAGCAAGATGCAACCGGCAGGATTCGTAGCAGCGCATATTTAAGGACAAAAGCAGGAGAGGACTCCGACTTTCGCTTTTTGTTCTCTATCACAGGCCGCAGCTTCTGTCAATCGCCTGACCCAAAGCGATAACTACTACATATTGCGGTAGCTGAGGTTCTTTAACCTATTAGTTGTATATCCCGCAATTGCCTTCTCGTTGGCCAACCTTCCAGCATATTTATTTTCACATTTCATCGATTTTTCTCTCGACGTGCGCCTCAAAGCACGGTAATATTCCGTCTATGGAGTTAAACGGAGTAAAAAGGAGTCAGGAGGAGTCTTGAGGAGTTCGGAGGAGCAGTACTGCTGATCCGGCCTTTGTGCAAGTCTAATCGCCTTTTCTCCTTTTCAAACAGTTTTTGGGTGACTTATCGGCAGAGAGAACCAGCCTTGCAAACCAGAACAGGCTGGCAGTGACAAGGCACAGGCCATGGCGGGAGATACGGAAGAGGTTGACAGGTATGGAAGCGTTTCGTGGTAATCATCCGGCAAAGGTCGAAGACGGCGGGAGGCTTAAGCTCCCCGGCCCGTTCAAGAAAATTGTGGATGATGCGCAAGTTACGCAGTTCTATATCACCTCAATGGATGGCCTGAGCGCGCAGATTTGGCCATTGCTGGAGTGGGAAAAGCAGGAAGCGCTTCTGGCTGAATTAAGCGCCACGGACGATGCCGCGGAAAAATATCTGGACCAGACCAGTTATTACGGCCAGCAAGTGGAAATGGACAAACAGGCTCGGGTGCAACTGCCGCAGATTTTGCGCGGAACAGCCAGTCTGGATGCGGAAGTTGCGGTTCGCGGCAAGATGAATCACCTGGAAGTTCACAACCTCAAGAATCTTGAAGAGAGTTTGAAGGTTAATGCGTTGACAACCGAGGATCGTCGGACGTTATCGCCGATTCTCAAGCCGCGCAATGTACAGGGATGACCCCTCTGAGGGGGGAGCGCATGAATCCATCGAACCCAAGACATGCGCCAGTGCTCTTTGAGGAAACGATGGATCTTCTTCGGGTACGCCCGGGGTCCACGGTGGTGGATTGCACCTTGGGCCTGGCTGGCCACGCATCCGGGATTGTCCGGTTGCTGGGAGCTGAAGGTCATCTGATCGGCTTTGAATGGGACGCTGAAGCTATGGAGCTGGCCAAAGCGAAGTTAGACCAGGTTTGCGGGGAGTTAGGCAGTTATGCCCCGCGAGTTACCTTGATCGACGAGGCGTACAGCTCAATAGAAAGTCATTTGCCGCCGGCTTCGGTAGATGCTTTGGTAGCGGATTTTGGAGTTAGCAGCCTGCAACTGGACGAGGCGCGACGAGGTTTTAGTTTCATGGCGGATGGACCACTTGATATGAGACACAATCAAAGGTCTGAACTTACCGCCGCACAAGTTGTAAACGAGGCCAATGAAGGTGAGTTAGCGGACCTCATTTACAAATACGGAGAAGAAAGGAGGTCGCGGAGAATCGCCAGAGCTGTTGTACATGGGCGGCCGATAACAACCACGGGACAGTTAGCCCGTATTGTAACATCGGCCGCACATATCACAAAGCATGAAAAGATTCATCCTGCGACTAGAACTTTCCAGGCTCTTCGTATCTATGTTAATCGCGAGTTAGATGAGATTAGTGCTCTGCTGGAGGCCGCACCTATGTTGCTCAAGCCCTCCGCGAGACTGGTTGTTATCAGCTTTCATTCGCTGGAAGATCGCATAGCCAAAGACAGCCTGCGCGAAGGCGCGCGGCGGGGAATCTGGGAGATTATCACTAAGAAGCCAGTTATAGCTGGCGAAGACGAGTTAGAGCGTAATCCGCGCTCGCGCAGCGCAAAGCTGAGGGCGGCGGAAAGACAGGGGTCAGGGGTCAGAGATCAAGGGTCAGGGAATAAGGAACAGAGAACGAGCAACAAAGGTTCGGAATCACGGGGTCGGAATTAGAGGTGGAAGGCAGGATTTATGAGGCGAGATGCGCCTGAAACTGGCCCCTGATCCCTGACCCCTGATCTCTGACCCCTGTGGAGGCAACCATGGCGGCATGCACAACAACATATTTCGAATCGGGCAAGAGCTGGAGCGCGCGGATTGATGAGCGCAATGCCGAGTTGCTGGCCCTGCAAGCTGAGCAGAGGCGGTGCCTGCGCACGCCGGAGTTCGCCTTTCCCAAAAGCTTTGACAATAGCCGTTTGATCAAGACTCCCGATCCGGCGCGTCCTCGTCAGATTCGCCTGTTTGCCGCAGCCATTACCATTCTGTTTTCGCTGACCATGCTTTATGGGTTGCAACACTTGAGTGTGCGCATGAGCGGCTATCAGATAGAGTCGGACAAGCTATTGCGCGAGCAGCTTCGCGAGCAGAATCGCGAATTGCACCTGACGGAAGCGCAGCTCACCGAGCCGGGCCGGATCGACAAAATGGCTCGCGAGTTGGGCCTTGCCGAACCGCAGCCAGGCCAGGTGGTTCATCCCGCGGGGGCTGTTGACGCTTCTGCTCCTACCCTTGCGCAAGCCGTTCCTCCAAGAACAGCTACTAGCTTCTAGCCTCTAGCTGCCAGCCTTCCTGTGCGAACGAGAAACCAGAGGCTAGAGCATTTTCAGAGATAGTGTATCGATAGTGGACGGGTTTAATCATCTGCAGCAGCGCTTCTAGAGGGTAGAACATGTCAAGTGCGGCCAACGAATTCTTCTCTAATGTGCAAATCGCGCGCAAAAGGATATTAAAGCGATATCTCATATGGTTTCTATGCTGTTTTGCGGGTGAAGCAGTACAGCTGTTCGTTCAACCGTTTCCCTTTTACATTTTAATGGCCGTCTGGCTCGCTTGCGGAATTGTGCTTTTATGGTCTCCGATTAGGAGGCTGCAAAAGATGCCCTGCCCCTATTGTCATTATCCGGCTCGTGTCGGCATATTTCCATTCCGACATTTTAGGCGCATGCACTGTCACAGAAGCATCGGTGAAAGCTGAAAAACCGCGTCAGGGTTTCGAGACCAAGAAAACGGCATGGAAACCGGGTCCAAACGAATGTTAGTCAACATTCTCGTTTCCCACCCTTTTTGCAGAAAAAAGCGAAAAGGATGGGGCACGGGGGCATTTCAGCAACAATGAAAATGCTCTAGTAGTTAGAAGCTATCAACGGAGCGATTGTTTATGCCGTCCGCCGTTCGACCCAGCTGGAATCACAATCCCGCGCCGCGCGTGATGTCTCTCAAGCGGGTGCGTTTTGGGCTTATCTGCCTGTTCTTTCTCTTCTGGGCCATTCTGATTGCCGTTCGCCTCTTCTGGCTTCAAGTGGTGCTTCACGGCGAATTCCAGGAGCGCGCCAGGCAGCAGCAGCAGCGCACCTTCGACGTGGCTCCGCGCCGCGGCGTGCTCTATGACCGCAACCTGCGCGAGCTGGCCATGACGGTGCAGGTGGACTCCATCTTCGCCGTGCCCAACGAGATCGCGGATAAGCTGGCGGCCGCCCATGCGCTGGCCGCAATTGTCCACACCGACCCCGACGACGCGCAGACCGCCGAGGAGCAGATTGCCGCACACCTGGACGCGGCGCGCAACTTTGCATGGGTCGCCCGGCGGGTTACGCCGGAGGTGGCCGCCCGCATTCATGCGCTGATCGATCCTTGCGCCCCGGATCAACACAAATTCATTCCAAATGACCCATGCCTCACGAGCGTCTACAGGGGCGTCTACATACAGAAGGAATTTCAGCGATTCTACCCGGATAATGAGATTGCCGCGCAGGTGCTGGGCTATGTGGGCATGGACGACAAAGGCCTGGGTGGCTTGGAGCAGAAGTTCGAGCCGCAATTGCACGGCGTAGCCGGCCATATGTACACGGCCCTCGACGCGCATCGCCACGTGCTCGGTTCCAGCGAGCGCGAACCCCAGCCGGGCCGCAACCTGGTGCTGACCATCGACGAGAATATTCAGTTCATGGCGGAGCGGGCGCTGGACCACGCGATGGAGCACACTCAGGCGGCCAGCGGAACTGTTGTCGTCCAGGATGTGCATACCGGCCAGATTCTGGCGCTGGCCGTCCGCCCCACCTTCAACCCCAATCTCTTCCGACGCGCCACGCCGGAGCTGTTGCGCAACCACGCGGTCAGCGACGTCTACGAGCCCGGCTCGACCTTCAAGTTAATTGCCTACGCGGCGGCGCTCGATCAGCATCAGGCCGCGCCCGATGACATGGTAGATTGCCAGGGCGGCAAGATTACGCTGGCGGGCCGTGTCATTCACGATAACCAGGGCGAACATTTCGGATTGATTCCCGTGCATAAAGCGCTGGAAGAGTCCAGCGATGTGGCCGCCATCAAAATGGCGCTGAAAGTTGGCCCGGACCGCTTCTACCAGTACATCCGCGACTTCGGCTTTGGCAGCCGAACCGGCGCCGAGATGCCCGGCGAAACCCGCGGCCTGCTCCAGGCTGTGAACAAGTGGAGCCCTTCGTCCATCGGCTCCATCGCCATCGGCCAGGAGATCGCCGTCACGCCAATTCAACTTGTCTCCATGGTTTCGACGATCGCCAATGGCGGCGTCTACCTGCCGCCGCGCGTGTTGATGCCGGGGCAGATGGATGCACCGGCAAATGGCCAGCCTGCATCCGGCGTGAACACGGGATCCGCGCCGAAGGCGCCGCTGGCCTCACCGCAGGTGACGCCGATGCCTTTCAAGCCGGGCGGTGAGCTGCCTGATCCGCTGCCTCCCGGAGCACACCGCGTTCTCTCCACCATGACTGCCGCTCAGATGCGCAAGATGATGGAGGGCGTTGTGCTTTACGGCACCGGCAAGCAGGCGCAGCTCAACGGCTATTCATCTGGAGGGAAAACCGGCACTGCGCAAAAGATCGATCCGGTCACCCACCTCTACTCCAAGACCATGCACATCGCTTCGTTTGCCGGCATCGCGCCGGTCAATAATCCAGTGATCGCCGTGGCCGTGATTATCGATTCGCCCAAGGGTGATTACTATGGCGCCGCTGTCTCCGCGCCGGTCTTTGCCGAGGTGGCGCAACAAGTGCTCGAATATCTCGCCGTGCCCCACGACATCGATCTGCGCCAGCATCGCGCATTATCCAAAGCAGATTTGCAGGTGCGGGAAGATGACGCTCATGCGCAGACTGCGAACATCAGCGCACTCTTCGCCGCGGCCAACGACCTGCCCAGTGACGATCCCCTGCGCGCACTTCCCAACCAGACTGCGACCTCCAGTCAGCCGGCACCCGGCGCTCAGCCTTCGAACGCAGTTGCAAATGCGGCGCACGGTAATGTGATTCCACTCCAGCCCGTCGCAGCGCATCCGTCAGTCGCGTCGCAGCCGAACTCATCTACCGTCATCGTCGCAAGCGAAAAAACTTTACGTGTACCTTCCCTCATTGGCCTGCCCGTGCGCAAGGTCATCGAGCAGGCCGCCGCCGCCGGACTGGAAGTGCAAATCACCGGGAATGGGGCCGTCCGCGAACAAGCGCCCGCTCCGGGCACGATGGTTGCGCCGGGAACAAAGATTGTTGTTCGTTGCGGGCGGTAAGGACGGTTGAACATGGCGGAAATCTCGTGGTACCCGTACGACAAAGGCGCCACTCTTGGCCAGAAAGGGTCTGAGAGTGGCGTAATCATGCGAGATGAAGAGCATCCGCTGGAGGCGCGAATCACCCTGGAGTGCGACACCAAGACCGCGCCCTTCGCCATCACCTGCGGAATCTATGGATGCATGATGCATACTCGTTTTTTCAGCATCGAAAGCGAGGCTTCTTCGCAGTACGAGGAAATGAAAGCCGCATTATCCGCGCTTCTTCTCACCGAAAATGAAGGCGGCCCGGAAGGATGCAGGTCGTTTCTGGACGGAGTCGCCGAGTTTGTTGAAAAGTACCCGTGAAATCTACAGCCCTCCAACAAACTACAATGGAAACCGTGATGAACTGGAAATATATCAACAATCGGTTTACATCGAAGTTCACTTGAATTCGCTAACAAATCTAAAGACATTCAAGGTCAGAATTGTCTGGCTCAGGAAGGGCAATTGCCCCAGAATTCAAATAGGGTCGCGGCTTGACCGGCGTGCCGACCAGCGCGTCCGGCTCACTGGAGCCCGAGGCATTGCCGAGCAGGAGTTCCTTATCGTTACGCAGGAGTTCCTGCAATTTCTTGATTGTTTCTACTTCCGCTTCCAGATACGCTTTTGCATAAGCTCGTACGAAGTCGCCGACCGGTAACCACACAGGCAATTTGTGCTGTAGTTCACCGTATATGGATTTTCTTTCTTCACCCATGCAAGCATCTTACATCTGATTCCAGTCGATTCAAGCAGGACAAACTACAATTAGCATCAAGATGAACTGGAATGAACTGATTGCGGAAGTAACGGCGGTTGGCGCGGGCGGAGACTCCAGCCAGCCGGTGACGGGCGTCGAGTACGACTCACGCAAGGTGCGGCCCGGCGCGGTTTTTGTGGCCATGAAGGGCGGCTCGACCGACGGCAATCGCTACGTCGAGAAGGCTCGTGCGGCCGGAGCGTTGGGGGTTATTACTGACTCTGCTCCCACGTTCGACCATCTGCTGGTCTTCGCTCCGGGCCTGCCTTTACTGGAAGTCGAGCATGGCCGGCGAGCGCTGGCCCAGGCTTCAGCGGCGTTTTTCGGCCACCCGGAGCGCAAACTCGCGGCCACGGGAATCACCGGCACGAATGGCAAGACCACGACGGCGTTTTTGATCGAGGCGCTGCTGAATGCTGCTGCGCGCAAGACCGTACTCATCGGCACCATCGAGTACCACGTGGCCGGCGAAGTGCGCCCTTCCGTCCACACCACCCCCGAGTCACGAGATTTGTTTGAGTTGATGGCCGAGGGGGTTCATCGCGGCGCCACTGAGCTGGTCACCGAAGTTTCCAGCCATGGCCTCGACCAGGGCCGGGCGACAGGTTTGAATTTTGACGTGGCCGTCTTCACCAACCTCACCCGCGACCATCTGGATTATCACCAGACAATGGAGAAGTATTTCGCTGCCAAGCGGCTGCTCTTTGACGGCACGGCTTATCCGGCTCCGCGCGTCGCCGTGATCAATGCGCATGACCCCCGCGCTCACGAACTGGCTGCCGCAGCCGCGAAGGCCGGCTCCGAAGTCCGGACCTACGGAATTGGCCAGGGTGACTGGCGCGCCGCTTCTTACACGCTTACGCCGTCGGGCGCAGTGCTAGAACTGGAAACCCCGGCAGGCGCGGCCAAAGTTACATCGCGGCTGGCCGGAGAGGTGAACATTCTCAACCTGCTGGCTGCCTTTACCGCGGCCCACGCGCGCGGTGTGCCGTTTGCCGATCTGGTCACGTTCATTCCCCGCCTTCAGCCCGTTCCCGGCCGCTTTCAATCCGTCGATGCAGGCCAGCCCTTCACGGTGATCGTGGACTATGCCCATACCGACGATGCGTTGCTCAATTTGACGGCGCTGGCCAAGCAGATGACGGCGCAAACCGGCGGCCGCGTGATTACGATGTTTGGCTGCGGCGGCGACCGTGATCGCACCAAGCGGCCGAAGATGGGGCAGGCCGCGGGGCAGGGAAGCGACTTTGTGGTGGCCACCAGCGACAATCCCCGCACCGAGGAGCCGCTGGCGATTCTGGCCGAGATTGAGCCCGGCCTCAAGGCCACTCCAGTCCGTTACATTGTCGAGCCGGACCGCGCCGCCGCCATTCGCCTGGCGCTTCGGGAGGCTAAGTCAGGCGACGTGGTTCTGCTCGCCGGCAAGGGCCACGAGAAGGAGCAGATTCTCGGTTTTACCACGATTCCTTTTGACGATGTAGAAATTGCTCTTTCGGCGCTCGGCGAAATGGGCTATGGTGGAATCGGATGAAGCTCACACTTGCAGAAGCGGCCATCGGCGCGAGCGCGGTGCTGGAGTCGCCGGCCAGCGTGGCGAATCCGGGAGCGCTGACGGCGTGCGGCTACTCGATTGATTCGCGTACCGTGGCTGCGGGCGAGCTGTTCTTCGCCGTGCGCGGCGAGCGGCACGATGGCCACGACTTTGTTGCCGCCGCAATCGATCGCGGCGCCGTCGCCGCGGTGGTTTCGCGCGCGCGGGTCGCCACCCTGCCGGATGCCGCTCTGTTTGCACCGCTGCTCATCACCGAAGATCCGCTCCTCGCCCTCCAGGCTCTGGCCGCGCACGTTCGCCGCCAATGGGGCAAGCGCGTGGTGGCTGTCACCGGCTCGGCCGGAAAAACGACCACCAAGGACGCGATTGCCGCTGCATTGGGCGCAAAGTTCAATGTCATCAAGTCCAGGGGCAATCTCAACAATGGCTTTGGCCTGCCGCTGCAACTATTGCGCCTCGAACCGGAGCACGAGTTCGCGGTCATCGAGATGGGCATGAACCACCCCGGCGAGATCGCCGCCCTGGCGCTGATAGCCGCGCCCGACTGGGGCCTGGTCACCAACGTCGGCACGGCGCACATTGAGAACTTTGCCGACGGGCAGGCCGGCATCGCCCGCGCGAAATTCGAGTTGGTAGACGCGCTCCCGGACAACGGCGTTGTCTTTCTCAACTCCGATGATCCCTACGTCTCGCAATTTGGACGCGATTTTCACGGCCGCGCGGTTTATTTTGGAGCTGGTCCCTGCGCCAATCCGCGGCTTCTCGAAGTGACTGAGGATCTGGCCGGTCTGCACGTTCGCTTTCGCGCTGGGGATAGCGAGGGGAAACTCACGCTTAACCTGCTGGGCGCGCACAATGCAATGAATGCCCTGGCCGGTCTGGCGGTCGCGCTCGAAGCGGGGGTCGAGTTGGATGCGGCGGTGGCCGCGCTGGAAACTCTTAAGGCCGGCGACAAGCGCGGCGAAGTGATCCAGATCAACGGCGCGACGATCTTGAACGACTGCTATAACTCCAACCCCGAGGCGCTTCGCTCCATGATCCGCACTCTGGCCGCGCGGGCCGCCAAGCGCCGGATTCTGGTGGCCGGAGAGATGCTGGAGATGGGCGAGCACGGTCCCGCGCTCCACTCCGAAGCTGGCCGCGCCGCAGCCGAGGCCGGACTTGACCTGGTCGTTGGCGTTCAGGGCAACGCCGAACACCTGGCCGCAGCCGCCTGCAAGGGCGGTGTCGCAGCACTGTTTCTGCCCGATGCCGAGGCCGCGGGCCGCTGGCTCAAGCTGCATCTGCGCAAAGGCGATGTCGTGCTGGTCAAAGGCTCCCGAGGCGTGCACCTGGAACGGGCAATCGAGGCAGTGACACAGTAATCAGAGTCCAGTTAAATCCGCTTATCTTCCACAGCCATGATGCTCCCCGGCCTAGTAAAATCAAGCTGAAACCAGTCTCACGCCGGCACTGGAGGCCCTTTGCTTTACTGGCTGCTTTACGAAAAGCTCTTTCCGTTCTTTCACCCGTTTCGCGTCTTCCGCTACCTCACCTTCCGCACCGCCTTTGCCTCGCTCACGGCGCTGCTGATCGCGTTGTTCATCGGTCCATGGGTGATTCAGAAGCTGCGCAAGTTTCAGATCGGCCAGTTTGTCCGCGACGACGGGCCAAAGTCGCACCTGAAGAAGACCGGCACTCCCACCATGGGCGGCGTGCTCATCGGGATTGCGATTTTGCTGCCCACGGTGCTCTGGAGCGATCCCGCCAACCCCTTCGTCTGGATTGCCGTCTTTTCCACACTGACTTTTGGAGCGATTGGCTTCGCCGACGACTACATCAAGGTCATCCAGAAGCGAAGCCTGGGCCTGACAGCGCGCGCCAAGCTGCTCTGGCAGGGTCTCGCCGGGGCAACGGTGGCGGTTTCTCTGGTGATTCTGGATCAATTCAAGCTCTTTTCCACTCAATTGACTGTGCCGTTTATCAAGAGCTGGCGTCCTGACCTGATGTGGCACGCGTGGCCCAGCACCATTCCCCACCTTGGCCTACTGGCCTTCCTGCCCTTTATCGCTTTTGTCATCTTTGTGTTGATCGGTTCGTCGAATGCCGTCAACCTGACCGATGGGCTGGACGGGTTGGCCATCGGCTGCACCATCATCGCCGCCGGTGCACTCACTGTGCTCACTTACGTCAGCGGCCACGTGGTCTTTGCCGACTACCTGGAACTCCAGCGCATGCCCATGGTCGGCGAGCTCAGCATCTTTTGCGGCTCCATGGTGGGCGCCGCTATCGGTTTTCTCTGGTATAACGCCCATCCGGCGGAGATATTCATGGGCGACGTGGGTTCGCTGGCTCTGGGCGGGGCCATCGGCACGGTCGCCATCATCATCCGCCAGGAGCTGCTGCTGCCTTTCATCGGCGGCATCTTCGTCCTCGAAGCGGTCTCCGTCATCCTGCAGGTGGGCAGTTACAAGCTGCGTAACAAGAAGAGAATCTTCAAGATGGCTCCCCTGCATCACCACTTCGAACAAGTGGGCTGGAGCGAATCGAAAACCATCGTTCGCTTCTGGATCGGCGCCCTGGTGTTTGCATTGTTTGCACTCACCACCCTGAAATTGCGTTAAACCGGCTTCATTCGGCGCACAATGATTTCAGGGACTTTTGCTCAAGCTGGTGTTTTGAAAGGGCACGACTTCAGTCGTGCCACCAAAGACCACAAAACAGCTTCGGCTTTAGCCGCCGAGGGGAATTGTCGAACAAACTGAGGAAAGAAAATGAGGATTGAGACAAAAAACTCGGATCACAAGAAATTCATCAGACAGATTGAAGCCAGACAACAAAATACAGTATGGCCTGGGCATCTCATTAATAGCCGTGGAGTCGATGAATTTCTGTGGCGAGGAAATCCCGATGCACCACTTGTTCAACGAATGGCCGCTTGGATATTCGGCGTCGCCTTTATGATTGTGGGATTGGCCCTCTTATGTATAGCTTACGATAAGCATTCTTGGATTGACATAGTGGTTTCGCTCATGTCTTTCCTAATTGGGAGCAAAATCTTTCTGAATGGATTCCGAAGGCGGAGTTCTAAGAAAATTGCGGCTAAGTGAAACACCTGGCCGGTGGCATATGTCCGGAGGGTGAGAAAAATGGATGATCCAGGACCAGATTTTTGGACATGGAACTAAGGGAATGCAATGATGAAAAGAGACTTCCCTCAGGGGCTAAAGCCCGATCATTGATTTTTGTAATCTTTCGGCACGACTGAAGTCGTGCCCTTTCAAAACAGATTTTGAGGTAGTTCGTATGATGGATCTCAAAAACAAAAAAGTCCTGGTCGTGGGACTGGGAAAATCCGGCCTGGCGGCGGCGTTGTTTCTGCGCAGGCAAGGCGCCCAGGTCACGGTCTCCGACGTGCGCTCGGCCGATCAATTGGCCAAAGAAATTCCCGCTCTGATCGAACAGGGCATCATGGTCGAGACCGGAGGCCACGGCCTGCTCACCTTCCGCCGTCAGGACCTGATTGTCGTCAGTCCCGGCGTGCCGATGGACACTCCCGAGCTGGCACAAGTGAAGAGCTTTGGTTTGCCGGTCATCGGCGAGTTGGAACTGGCAGGCCGCTTCCTCAAGGGCAAGATCCTGGCTGTCACCGGCTCCAACGGCAAGACCACCACCACCACGTTGCTGGGCGAAATCCTTGCCGCTGGCGGTCTGCCCACGCTGGTGGGCGGCAATATCGGCGTCCCGGTCGTCTCCCTGATCGATTCCAGCACCAACGAAAGCTGGTCGGTCCTGGAGGTCTCCAGCTTCCAGCTTGAAACCACCGAGCAATTCCATCCCTCCATTGCGGTGATTCTCAACATCACCCCCGACCATCTGGACCGTCACGGCAGCTTTGAAAACTACGTCCGCATCAAGGAACGCATCTTTGCCGCGCAGACCGCCGAGGACTGCCTGGTGCTGAACGCCGACAACACGCCCTGCGAAGCCGCTGCCGCGCGCTCAAAAGCCAAAGTCTATTGGTTCTCCATTGAGCATCCGGTTCCGCAAGGAGCCTGGTTGGAGTCGGGGTACGTGGTCTATCGCTCTGCCAAGAATGCGCCTACGGAAAAGGTGATGCTCCTCAGCGGTATTCCCCTCAAGGGCGAGCATAACGTGGAGAATGTGCTTGCCGCGGTGGTTGCCGCGCGCTTGGCCGGGGCCCCCAGCGACAGGTCTTCGTCGCAGGGGTGGCTGGCCGGTGTGCCGGCCGATGTGATTCGCCGCGCTGTTGAAAAGTTTCAGGCCGTCGAGCATCGCCTGGAATTTGTGGCCAAGATCAACGGCGTCGAGTTCTACAACGACTCCAAGGCCACCAACGTGGATGCCACCGCCAAGGCCATCGCCGCCTTCAGTGGCGGCATTCATCTCATTCTTGGCGGCAAGGACAAGGGCTCCGACTACACCCAGCTCTCCGACTTGCTGCGCGCGCGCGTTAGCGCTGTCTACACCATTGGCGCCGCGGCAGCCAAAATCGAATCGCATCTGCGCGGCGTGGTGACCATTCAATCCTGCGAAACCCTGGACAAGGCCGTCGCCGCCGCCGCTGCCGCCGCGCGCCCCGGCGAAGTAGTAGTGCTGGCGCCAGCTTGCTCCAGCTATGACCAGTTTGAAAACTACGAGCAGCGCGGAACGGTCTTCAAGCAACTCGTCAAGCAATTGAAGGACTGAATCATGATTGTCCTAGCTGAATTCTTTGAAAGGAATTACAGGACTGAATCATGATTGTCGTAGCTGAATTCTATGAAAGGAATTGCAGGACTGAATCATGATTGTCGTAGCTGAATTCTATGAAAGGAATTGCAGGACTGAACCATGATTGTCCTGGTTAATTTCTTTGAAGGGTACGGGTTGAAGGATACGGGTTGAAGGATACGGGTTGAAGGATACGGGTTGAAGGGTACGGGTTGAAGGGTACGGGCTTTATTGATGGCTGCATAAGGAATGTCCTGATAGGCGCGCCGGAGGCGCAGTGTTTGTTAGCCCCGCGCTTTAGCGTGGGGAAAGCGGATTCCACAGATTCACTTCGGAGTCCCGTAGGGACGGTGCAAGGACATTTCTTTTGCAGGGGCCATTAGCCCGTACATCAAGGTCCCAAACAGGAATGGGCTTTAGCCCCTGAGGGAATCGAAATAACCGAACGATTGCATAGCTCCGGGAGATTACAGAACCATGGCAAAGCGCATTGGGGGCGATAAATGGATCTTCTTCACCACCGTGCTGCTCGTCGTAGTGGGGCTGGCGATGGTCTTTTCCGCCTCGGCTGTCGTCGCGGCCCAAGGAAAGTTTCACTCTCCCTACGCTTTCATCGGCAAGCAGGCTCTCTGGGCGCTGGCCGGTTTGGCTTTCATGATGCTTCTTTCGCGCCTCGACTATTCGCTCTATAAATCCCCGCGCTTCATCTTTCCCGCTATCACCGTCACCACCATCCTGCTGGCGCTGGTTTTCCACTATTCCAAAGCCAACAACGCCCAGCGCTGGATTCGTCTGGGCGGTTTTTCTCTCCAGCCCTCCGAGATCGCCAAGCTCGTGCTGGTTCTCTTCCTCGCCTGGATTCTCTCCACCCGGCTCGACAAGATCAACCAATGGAGCACCCTCTGGCGCGCCCTTCTCGTCCCCCTGCTTTTGATCGGTCTGATCGTTTTCCAGCCCGACCTCGGCACCGCCCTGGTTCTGGCCGGCGTCACGGTCTCGATGCTCTTTCTGGCCGGCATCGACTGGAGGTTCCTCGCCGGCGGAGCTTGCCTTTCGCTGCCGTTTCTGTACATGGAGCTATTCGGGGTTTCCTGGCGTCATCAGCGCATCCGCGTCTTCGAGCGCTTCATCCTCAATCCAACCTGCGATTTGAAGGAACTCAAGGAAGTCGGCGCCGCGGGCTACCACACCTGCCAATCGCTGATCGCCGTGGGCTCTGGCGGCGTCACCGGCCTCGGCTACATGGACGGCCAGCAGAAGCTCTTTTTCCTGCCCGAGCCCTATTCCGATTTCATCTTCGCCAACATCGCCGAGGAGATGGGCTTCATCGGAGCTATCTTCCTCCTCATTCTCTTTGCGTACTTCGGTTATCGCGGCCTGCGCACCGCCTTTCGTTCTCAAGACCCTTTTGCCCGCCTCGCCGCCTTCGGCATCACCATGACCATCCTCTTGCAGGCCTTCTTCAACATCAGCGTAGTCATCGCCCTGCTGCCCACCAAGGGACTTCCCCTGCCGCTGATCTCCTCCGGCGGAACCTCGCTCTTCTTCACCCTGGCCAGCATCGGCATCCTGCTCAACATCAGCAGAAAGGCGGATTAAAAGCAGGGAATAGGGAACAGGGAATAGGGAACAGGGAACAGGGAATAGGGAACAGGGAATAGGGAACAGGGAACAGGGAATAGGGAACAGGGAACAGGGAACAGGGAACAGGGAACAGGGAACAGGGAACAGGGAACAGGGAACAGGGAACAGGGAATAGACTCCTCCCGGAGGGAGTGAAGGATAATAGCCCAGCATGGAGCGAAGCGAAATGCTGGGAATGAAGCACACAGAGAAGTTGCGTCCCGTAGGGACGCAGTGAAGATTGTTGCGAATACAATCATTGCGGGCTTCACGGTTGCGAAAAATTCATTCGGAGCCGCAAGAAGCGTCAGGGCACGACTTCAGTCGTGCCGCAAGATGGCGAATAAGGAATTGGGCTTTAGCCCCTGAGGTATGCTTTCTGCGGACTGAATTGTGTTTATGAGATGGCTTCTAGGGACTAGAGAACAGTGACTAGGGACAAATGTTCTCCCGGAGGGAGCGAAGGATAATAGCCCAGCATGGAGCGAAGCGAAATGCTGGGAATGAAGCACACAGAAGAGTTGCGTCCCGTAGGGACGCAGCGAAGATTGTTGCGAATACAATCATTGCGGGCTTCACAGTTGCGAAAAATTCATTCGGAGCCGCAAGAAGCGTCAGGGCACGACTTCAGTCGTGCCACGAGATGGCGAATAAGGAATTGGGCTTTAGCCCCTGAGGGACTAAACTCGATCGCTGAGGCGGTGACGAAATGATCTCCAATCCGCAGTTGCAACACACATTGTTGATTTATGCATCCTTCATGGCTTTCTACACATTTGCTGTATTCTGTATACCGATTAACCGCAAGAACGCGCCACTTTTTTGTGAAAGCTATAGGAAGCATATTTCGGCGATCATCATGACTCATGCGAAGTTCCTTTTGGTTTTACTAGGGTTTATGATATTTGCATCCTTCATTAGTCCTTTGCTGCCTAATTGGATGGCAGGTGAGTCAATTCCAAACCTGTTATCCAAGCAAGGAAGATCAATTTCGATTTTCGCCATATTGTGCGGGCTTATTTTTTTGTCATTACTGCTCGTTGAAAGATTCGTTATGTTTCTGGAATATGATGCAAATGATTCTGATTCAGACAATTCTCCCTCTTGAAAGGATTTCCCTTGTCTCACCTGCGCGTACTCATAGCTGGCGGCGGCACCGGAGGCCACATCCTTCCGGCGCTGGCCGTGGCTTGCCACTCGGCGGAAGAGTTCTCTGTGGGCGAGGTGGTTTGCAGAAAATTACGCTAAGTTTGCTTACACTGGATTCGTGCAGTTCAATAGTACGTCGGGCGCAGTCGCTTTCTTTTTGGGATGGATTCGCCTCAGATTCGCTTGCAACAGGCAGAATTCACCGCTAACCACCTTTAGAATGACGACTTTGCAAATAACTCCTTTGTTTTGACGACTTTACAGCGCAACCCTGTCTGTAACCTCAAGAAAACAGCGACTTTGCGTCCAAAGTACGGGTGGGGGTACCCCCTCCGCGCCGCAAGCTCCGCCCCGGTACAATGGAGATGAAAATCTCTCCTGAAAGGCGTTAATTTGTCGAACCTGCGCCTACTCATCGCCGGCGGCGGCACCGGAGGTCACATTATTCCGGCGCTGGCCGTGGCGCGCGAACTGGTCGCCCACCATGAAGCCGAAGTGCTCTTCGTCGGCACGGCGCGCGGCATGGAGAGTCGCCTGGTGCCCGAGGCCGGCTTCAATCTGAAACTTGTGGATGTAGGCCAGCTTAAAAATGTATCTCTGCTCACCCGCCTGCGCACACTGATGAACCTGCCCCGCAGCATCTTCGCCTGCAAGCGGCTGATCAGAGAGTTCCGGCCCAACGTTGTCTTCGGCGTGGGCGGATACGCCTCCGGCCCGGCGATGGCCGCGGCCTTGCAGCTCAAAATCCCGGCCATGGCTTTCGAGCCTAATGCCATGCCCGGCCTCGCCAATCGCCTCGTCGGCAAGCGTGTTCAAGCCGCCGCCGTCAACTTTCCTTCGGCAGCCCGCTGGTTCCGCAACGCCGAAGTCACCGGCATTCCCGTCCGCGCGGAGTTCTTCGCGCTCACGGCTCCCATCGCGCCCCACCTCTTGATCTTCGGCGGTTCGCAAGGCGCGCGCATCTTCAACGAGCATCTGCCCAGGATCATCTCGGCGCTGCTGGATGCCGTCCCCAGCCTCACCGTTCTCCATCAAAGCGGCGAGCGTCACTTCGAGCAGACCCAAGCCGCCTATGCCGCCAGCGGCGCCGACCCCAGACGTTGGCAGGTGCAGCCTTTCATCGACGACATGCCCGCCCGCTTTGCACAGGCCACGTTGGTGATGGCCCGCAGCGGGGCTTCCACGGTGGCCGAGTTGGCAGCTGCTGGCAAGCCCGCCTTGCTGGTTCCCTTTGCCGCCGCCGCCGACGACCATCAGCGCCGCAACGCCGAGGAAATGGTGAAAGCCGGCGCGGCAGTGATGCTCGACGAGCAGGCCCTCGACATTCCCGGCAAGCTGCTCGCAGCCCTCACCAGCTTGCTAGAAAATCCGGCGGGCCTGGATGCCATGGCCGTTGCGGCTCGCACCCAGGCCCATCCCGACGCCGCTGAGCGCATCGCCGGCCGGCTCGTTGCCCTGGCGATGCCTACCGCTTGACGATCTTAGCCAGGCGCGGATCACTCCAGAGCGCGGTGAATGCAGGATCCTTGTAGACACTGCCCATCTCGGGGTAGTGCTCCTCTTTGGCCCGGCGCAAATATTCCAGAGCTCCGTCGAGGTTGCCGCGTTTCATATACGACTTGGCAATCAAAAACGAAATGCGGGCGCGCTGTTCCGGCGTCGATACCTGGGCGACAACTCCCTCCGGGCTGGTGCTCAGCACGTCGGCGTCCAGCTCCAAGGCGCGGGCGTATTCGGTCATGGCGTAATCGACCTCGCTAAGCCCCATCCAGGCATTGGCAAGGTTGAGATGCGTGTGCGCGTTAGACTCATCCAGCGCCAGAGCCTGTTTGAGGAAGGTGACGGAAGACTTGAATCTCCTGTCCAGTAGGTCCAGGACCCCAAGGTTGTTCAAGGCAGCAAAGAATTGAGGGTTGTACTTCAGCGCCTTGCCGAAGTTCCTGCGCGCCGCACCCCGGTCATTCAGTTGCAACTCGGCAATGCCCATCTTGTTATAAAGATCAGCGCTTTTCGTGTTCACGCGCAGGGCCGAATCGTAGTGGGAAACGGCCGCAGCATAATCTTTGTGGATACGATCCAGGTCTCCGTTTTCCTCCGCTACTCTGGCCGCCTCCAGCTTGTCCTTCTTAGCCGTAGCAGAAGCGGGGTTTGTCTTTCCGTAAGCGGCTGCGCTCATCAGCAGGCTCATCACTGCCAGTACCATCACGAGTCTTTTCATGGGTCACCTCTCCAGCTCGGGAGCATAGGTTGGAGCGCTTGCCGGCCCCGGCACTCTGCTCCCTGCATGCACTCCAGTAAAGATCGCCCGTGAAGTGCCCGCAACGCTATACCTGCTACTTGTTCGTTTCGCCGGGGTTAAATGCATCCACGGTGCATCCAGCACCCATGCCCTGCCATCACTTACACCAGCCTCGCCTGCGGCGTCAACCACCTCTTCAACAGGGGTTACTTGCCGTTACACGCCGCTTTTCCTCGCCCCTTCAACCGTTAAATGCTGAAAAAACAATCATTGTGCGCTAGCATTACAATCAATCCGGAGACGGAAACGATGGCGATTGAAAGCCCAGTGCCGGTCGATCTTGAAGCGCAGCGCGCTGAACTGGCCGCGGTGCTTCGCTCGGAGTGCTTCACTCGCGCGCCCGCGCTCGCTCATCTGCTGTCGTACTTGTGCGAGAAGCTCTTTGCCGGCGAGGCTCGCCAGATCAAGGAGTATTCCGTTGGCGTGGAGGTCTTCCGCCGAGGAGATTCCTTCGATCAGGACTCCGACTCGATTGTGCGGGTTGAGGCCAACCGCCTGCGCAAGCGTCTCGCCGAGTATTACGCCGGCGAAGGCGCATCGCATCGGCTTCACATCGCCATTCCCGTCGGACAATATGTTCCGCAGTTCAACACTGCTGTTGCGCGACAAGGAAAAGAACAGCCAACTCTCGTTGATTCCGTCGTGGCAAGAAGGTTCGGAATCGATAACGCTCGTATTCTACGGATAGATGAGTGGTTTCGTCTATCCGGCCGCAGGATCTGGTGGCTGGTCGCCGCGCTCGTGCTCCTCTCTGTTGGCCTCGGTTGCGCTTTGCTGATTCTCCGGCAGATGAAGCAGGCCTCGCCGAAGGCAGAATCGAGTCAGTCCTTTGCCCTTCCTGAGGAATCGCAGCTTGGCCCGCCTCTGGGCGAGGAGGTCCGCATCCTGGCAGGCGCGGGCCGCAGCTTTGTCGATCATGCCGGTAAGCTATGGAATGCCGATGCCTGGTTTGATGGCGGCGATGCGGTAAAAAGCTCCGTGCAGCACATCTGGCGCACTCAAGACCCTGATTTTTACCGCAGCAGTCGGCAGGGAGAATTTCGCTACGCGATTCCCCTGAAAAATGGCATCTACGAACTCCGCCTGCACTTTGCCGAAACGGTCTATGGCCCGGAGTCCACAGAAACGGGCGGAGAAGGCAGCCGCCTGATGACCGTGCGCGCCAACGGGAAAACGCTGCTGACACGTTTCGATGTGGTGGCCGATGCCGGAGCCAGCCGCACAGCCGACGTGAAGGTATTCACCGACATTACCCCGGCTTCGGATGGGCTGCTGCATCTGGAGTTTTCCGGCGAGGACGGCAAACAGGCCATCCTCTCCGCCATCGAGATTCTGCCCGGCTTCCGCGGGCATATCCGGCCCGTGCGCCTGCTGGCCCGCCAGACGCCGTATTACTCCAACGACAGCCACTGGTGGAGTCCGGACAATTACTTCGAGGGAGGGCAACTGGCGGCCTACACAGCCCCGGTAAAAGGGACCGACGATCCTGAACTTTACGAAACCGAGCGCTGGGGAAACTTCTCCTATGCCATTCCCGTTTCGCCGGGAACATACTCCGTAGTGCTGCATTTCGCCGTGCGCCACGGCGACGGGGACCAGCCCTCATCCTCCTCCGGCGAGAACAGGGCGCCTGTAGCCCACATTTTCGATGTCTTCTGCAACGGAAATGCGCTGCTGAAGAACTTCAACTCTGTCAAAGAGGCGCGTCAAACCGACGTGGTCATTCGCAAGTTCACGGACCTCAGGCCGAACGCACAGGGCAAATTGCTTCTTAACTTTGTTCCCGTGGAGGGCTATGCAACCGTGACGGGCATAGAAGTTCTTCCGCAATAATCCGCCGTGCTTGCCGTCCTACCCTTTGATTGAATTTTCAACCCGCAAAAAAAGGCTCGCCTGCCGAAGCAGACGAGCCTTTTTGATGAAAGTCGCAATAGTTTACCGATGTCCGCCGCCGCCGTGTCCGCCGCCGCCGAAGCCGCCAGCATGACCACCGCCGCCGCTAAAGCCGCCGCCACGAGAGCCGCCGCTATAGCCACCAGCATGGCCGCCACTCGATCCGCCTCGCGCACCGCCGGAATAACCGCGTGCACCGCCGCTGTTTCCACGCGCTCCGCCTGCGTAGCCACGCGATCCGCCTGCATAACCGCGTGCGCCGCCGGCAACGCTGCCCCGAGAACCGTTGGCATAAGCGCCTCGTCCCGCAGCAACTCCGCGAACCCCGTAGCCGCCACGATTACCGTAGCCGCCGCGGCCCCAGCCATGACCCCAGCCCCAGCCGTACCACGGTCCTACGCCGAGGAACAAACCGCCGCGGAACCAACCCGGCCCGTAATAGCCGTAAGGAGCGCAGGAATAGGGGTAGTAGGAGTAATAGCCCCAACTGCAGACCGGAGGACCGTAGTCCATGGGAGCAGCAGCAAGCGCGGGGCCGACTCCAACATCTTGATCTTCTTCCACATCCTGGGCCATTGCCGTCACCGCGAACGGCACAGCCAGCAGCATTGCAATCAGAACCAGCCGAAATCTCCGCATAATATCCTCCATGTGCTGACTTGCGCTGCCCGTCCCGCTTCTATCGGACCAGGGAACCGGAGATGACCTCCGTCCTCAGCACTGCCGGCTTCTGGGCTTTTCTTCCCAACCGGCTTCTATACTCTCAGACAACATTCCTGCGGTTAAGTTGCGGTACGCTTCAAGAAAAATTTTCTGGTGGCGCAGATCCTAATTGGCCAGCACCGCACGGTAGCGCACCTTGCCCTTTTTCACCTTCTCGATAGCCGTGTTGGCCTGGGCCATGGGGAAGGATTCTGTGATAGCTTTGATCCCGTGCCGCGCCGCCACGTCCAGCATCTCCTTGAGGCGATAGGGACTTCCCGATGGGTTGCCGCTGATGGAGCGCTGGCCGCTAATGAGCGGAAACGCCAGCAAGCTGACCGCTGTTGGCGGAACCCCAACAAAGCACAGCGTCCCGGTAGGCCGCAATGCCTGCACAAAGGCTCCCCAATCCTGGTCGGCATTGGCGGTGTTCAAAATAAAGTCCTGCGTTCCGGCCACCTCTTTCACGGCCTTCGACTCGCGGGAATTCACAAATTTGTGCGCTCCCAGCGCACGCGCCTCTTCTTCCTTCTCCACCGAGGTCGAAAACGCCGTCACCTCCGCGCCGAAGGCCCGCGCGAACTGAATGGCCATGTGACCCAGCCCGCCGATGCCCACAATGCCCACCCGCGATGACGGGTTAACGCCGTGCGTGCGCAGGGGGTTGTAGACGGTGATGCCGCCGCAAAGAAGTGGCGCCACATGCTCGCTCTCCAGCGCGTCGGGAATCGGAATCACAAAGCGCTCATTGGCGCGTACGCGGTCCGCATAGCCGCCGTTGCGGTGGACGCAGGTTCCCTCGGAGGCCAGGCACAGATTCTCCATTCCCCGGGTGCACCACTCGCACACCCCGCAGGAATTTGACTGCCAGCCCAGGCCCACGCGCTGGCCCACCTCGAGCGACCGCACCTCGGTGCCCAAGGCCGCTACCTTGCCTATAATCTCGTGGCCGGGAATGAACGGATACTGGCTGATCCCCCAGTCGTTGGAGATCAGATGAAGGTCGCTGTGGCAGATTCCGCAGTGGGTAATCGCGATTTCCACCTCGTTCAGGCCCAGTTTGCCAGGGTCGTACTTGAAAGGCAACAGTTCTGCGCCAGCCGCATGTGCTGCAAGTCCTTGTATTTGTGTCATGGTAAGTCTTGAAACCTCGTTTGGGGATAGAATTCGGGCGGATCGAATGAGGAAGCACCGCCCTGGCCTTGGAATAACGTTCTCAGCTAATTCTAGTTTAAACCGTCGCCCGGTTCTATGCGCAGGTTGAGCAGTTGAAAACCGCCCAGGACTCCGTCAGCGGACTCATCAGCTACCGGCTCCACAGACTCCCCGTTCAGGACGGCATCCATCGAGGCGCGCAGCGTCTCCAGCGTGTTAGCCAAAGAAAACGAAAGACTTATGAGTGTTTACGAACTGCGCGCCCAGAGATTAATGCGGTTTAGCCCTGTTTCTCAACCAAAGTGAGCCGTTCGCTCAATGGAGAGACTTGGCGGAAAACTTCGAGCTGATTATTCGCCTTGAGCATTGCGAATTCGGATCGTATTTCGGCGCGAAAGGCTTCCACCGTTGTCATGAGCGCATCGTGCTGGACCTCAATCTGACGACGCAATGCATTGTGCTGGACCTCGATCTGCTTGCTCATGGCATCCTGCTTGGCCTGAATCGCCTTGAGGTCCGGAGCAACAAGATCCTGGATCACCTGCCGCAATCCAGGAATTAAGTCAGCCATAGTGGTATCTTAGGTCAAATATAACCAAACACGCAAATTAAATGGAATGGGTCAGTTTGAAAGGACAATCCCTCAGGGGCTAAAGCCATGCCCTTTCAAAACATCGGCTTAATCAGAGATTCCCTAGCGTTTGCGAGGTGGCTTCATGCGCGGGATGGAGGAGAAGCCCGCTCCTGAGCCTGGCGGCATCGCTGCCTGGGATTCACCTGGGTAGAGGATCGTGACTCCAGGGTTGCGCAGGCTCTCTCCGGCAAGGAACTCTCCGTAGATTTCCGAGTGGGCCTTCAGGTATTTGCGCAACTCCTCGCGAATCACCCCGCCGCCGCCCGTCGATCCGTAGCCATGGATCACCTCCAGGCGTCCGCGGTATCCGCTGCGCACGCAGTTGTTGTAGAAGCGCACAAACTCCCGCAGCGCTTCCGCCACCGTGAAGTTGTGAAGATCGATGGATCGAGTCTCGCTCATCGCAATGACTTCACTTTAGAGCATTACCACCGACAGTGTAAGGAAGCTCCGTGCCCCATCCATTTCACGTTCTGTGTGAAATGGGTGGGAAACCACGAAATCAACCTTACAGAAACTGTGAAAATGCTCAAGCGGATCACTCTCCGCCTGCGCCAAGCCAGCAGCGGTGCCGCTCGCCCTATTCCCTATTCCTGATCCCTGATCCCTGATCCCTGTTCCCTGTTCCCTGTTTTTTCCACGCCTGCTCGACGTAGCTGTCGGTCATGCCGGCGATGTAATCGGCGACGGTGCGTATCAGGCCCTCGGCGGGAATCTCCGCCTGGTGGTCGGCGGGCAGCAGGCCGGGGTCGGCAAGGATGGCGGAAAACAGCCCCTGGATGATTTCGGCAGCATCCGCGTGTTCCTGCTCCATGCCGGGAGATTCGTACAGGTTGGCGTAGAGAAACTTTTTGGCGGCATGGCGAGCGGCTTCCATCTCCGGGCTCAGAGCCACGAGGCGCTGGGGCGCGCGGCGAATCTCATCTAGTGTCGTCGCGCCCACGGCGGAGACCTGCCGGCGCGACTCTTCCATCAAATCCGTGACCAGACGGTCAAGAATGCGCTTGAGTGTCTCATAAATTGCCAACTTGGGCGGAGCGGCGGCGTAATCGCGAAGCACTGCATCGTGGAAGCCGCGGAAGAGGGCCACATTCTCGCGCACCTGGCCAAGAGAGAGAATGCACGAGTCGAGGCCGTCATCAAAATCAGCAGTCAGGTAGGCGATCTCGTCGGCCAAGTCGATGAGTTGAGCTTCCAGGGGAGGGAATTGATCAAGGAAGTATTCGGCCAGTTCCGGATGGGTTGCGGCGGAGTAGTCGTGGGAGTGCTTGACGATGCCCTCGCGCACCCCCAGGGTCAGATTCAGCCCGCGAAAGCCGGCGTAGCGCTCCTCAAACCATGTAACGATGCGCAGGGCGTGCAGGTTGTGGTCAAAGCTCAGGCCGTATCCGCGCAGACACACGTCGAGAGCCTTTTCGCCGGCGTGGCCGAAGGGCGGGTGGCCGATGTCGTGCGACAGCGCCAGCGCCTCGGTCAACTCCTCGTTCAGCCCCAGCGCGCGGGCCACGGTGCGGGCAATCTGGGTGACTTCTAAAGTGTGGGTGAGGCGGCTGCGAAAGTGGTCAGAAGGGGAATCGCCAGCCAGGCGCCGAAAAACCTGTGTCTTGCCGGCCAGGCGGCGAAAGGCGCGCGCGTTCAAGATGCGAGCGGCATCGCGGGCAAACGGCGTGCGGTAGGGGTGCAACGGCTCCGGATGCGCGCGCAGGGTCAACTCGCCGTCAGCGCCCACGGCAATCCCCGCAGGCAGCGCGTAGTTCGGTCTGGTTTCAGAAAGTTTCATCGCCGTCAAACTCAATGTTGAATTCGTTCCCTAGGTCTCTGACAGCTTATTGTTGTACCAACTATGGGTGCCCCACCCTCGCCGCGTACTTGTTTTTGCGGCTAGGGTGGGAGGCACAAAATTAAACGGTCAGTGACCTAGTCCCTAGTCCCTTAGTCCCTCAGTCCCTGTTTTTCAACACACCAGATTCGCCCGCCTCAGCTTGACGCCATCCAGGCGCCCCAGCAGGGTGACGGCGATGCGTGCGGGATCGAAGAGCCGCTGCGCCATGGCCTGCACCTGCGCCGCGTCCACTTCGCTGATGCGCGCGATAATCTCGTCCACCGTGATGAACTCATGGAAGTACATCTCCTGGCGCGCCAGGTTGGCCATGCGCGCGTTGGAGCTCTCCAGCGCCAGCAGGATGTTGCCCTTGACCTGGTCCTTGGCGCGGGTCAGCTCTTCGTCGCTCAGCAACTCCTGCTTCAGCTTGCGGAACTCCTCCAGGATCAACTGCACCACTTCCAGGCCCTTGCCCACCGAAGTGCCTGCAAAGACGCATAGGGTTCCGGTGTCGCGGCAGGGACTCAGGTCAGAGAAGATGGAGTAGGCCATGCCGCGCTCCTCGCGGATGGTTTGGAAGAGGCGCGAACTCATGCCGCCGCCCAAAACTGTATTCAAAATCAGCGTGACGTAGCGGTTCTCGTCGGTGATGGGCGGCGAGGGAACGCCGAGGCAGATTTGCACCTGCTCCAGGGATTTTTTGTTGCGCAGCAGGATGCGCGCGCTGGCCTCGGGTGCCGGCAATTCTTGGAGCGTTGCCCCGCCGGCCAGCGTGGAGAATTTGCTCGCCACGGTCTCGGCAAACTCATCGTGGTCCAGGTTTCCAGCCGCCGAAAAAATCATGTTGCCGCCGTGAAAGCGATCGCCGTGATAAGCGACAAGGCTGTCTCTGTTCAGCCGGGCAACCGTCTTCGAGGTGCCCAGAATCGGCCAGCCCAGTGGATGATCCTTCCAGAAGGCCTGCGTGAACAGTTCGTTGACCAGCACCTCCGGGTTGTCCTCGTCGATCTTGATCTCTTCAAGAATTACGCCGCGCTCGCGCTCGATCTCGGGCGCGTCGAAGACCGGGTTGAGCACCAGGTCGGTCAGAACGTCCAGAGCGATGGGGACGTGCTCGGCCAGCGACTTGACGTTGAAGCAGATGGTCTCCTTGCCAGTGAAGGCGTCCAGGTTGCCGCCGATGGAGTCCATCTCCCGGGCAATCTGCTGCGCGGTGCGGGAGCGGGTGCCCTTGAAGAGCATGTGCTCCACAAAATGGGTGATGCCGTTCATCTCCGCCGGCTCGCAGCGGGAACCGGATTTGATCCACACCCCCATGGCCACCGAACGCAGATAGTCCATCCGCTCGGTCAGCACAATCAGGCCGTTCGGCAGTATGGTGCGGCGAATATTACGTTCTGTGGACATCGTCAATTAGTGGGTAGCGGACAGTGATCTGCCCTCACAGTCTGAGGTAAAGTTCGTGTTTTGAAAGGGCACGGCTTCAGCCGTGCCGAAAATGGTTGATAGAAAACCACGGGCTTTAGCCCCTGAGGGATGGTTTTCGGCACTTTCGACCTGCACCCCATGTTGCTGGGCAATCATTGGGTAGAATTCGATTGTAGGCCAAGACGCTGCACATCGCGCTGCGGCCAAACGCAAAATGATCTATCCTCAGCCAAGCGATGCGTGAAGACTTCCCCCAACTTGATCAGATTAAACCCGTTAGCCCGAAGGACGAGGGCCGTCCGCGTGGGTTATTCGGTTTTGACGCCGAGGCGCTCAGCAACCGCATGGTCGCGGTGGGCGAGCCGGCCTGGCGCGGCGGCCAATTAGCCGAAGCCCTGTATCGTCAACGGGTTGCGGAGCTAAGTGAAATCACTACTTTACCGAAATCGCTGCGCCAAAGGCTCGCCGCGGAAGGCTGGCAGGTGGGCCGGCCGGCAATTACACAGGTCTTCCAGTCCGTGGACGGCACGGAACGCTACCTGGTCGAGTGCCTCGGCGGCGATGGTCTGACCGTGGAAACCGGGGTCCCCGGCGACAGGTCCATCGTCGCTGGGGTGGTGGAAACCGTCTGGATGCCGGAGGGCGACGAGGGCGAAACCGGCGATGGCAGCGACCAGGAGGAAGTGGCGAAGCCCTACCACCAAGCCACCCTCTGCGTCTCCAGCCAGGTGGGCTGCGCGGTGAACTGTCAATTCTGCTTCACCGCCAAACTCGGCTTGCAGCGCAATTTAAGCTCGGGCGAAATCGCCGGCCAGGTTCTCTGTGTCTTCGACCGTCACGCCGTTGAAGTGGGCCGCGACCGCGTGAACCTGGTCTTCATGGGCATGGGCGAGCCGTTTCTCAACTACGACAACTTCATGGGAGCCGTCCGCTTGCTCATCAGCGAGGTTGGCCTGAGTCCGCAGCGCATGACGGTCTCGACATCGGGCATTGTCCCCGGCATCGAGCGCTTTGCCCACGAGCCGCTGGAGTTTCGCCCCAAGCTGGCCATCAGCCTGAACGCGCCCAACGATCAAATCCGTAATGAGATCATGCCCATCAACCGCAAGTGGCCGATTGAATCCGTGATGGCTGCGGTGCAGCGGGTCCAGCTTCGCTCCCGCGAGCGGATTACCTTTGAATATGTTCTGCTGGGCGGGGTGACCGACCGGCTCCAGCACGCCGCCGAGGTAGCCCGCCTCATCCGCCGGAGTGGATTGCCGGCCAAGGTGAACCTGATCGCCTGGAATCCCGGTCCCGGCATTGCGTACGCTACGCCGCAACCGGAAGCCATAGAAGCCTTCCGCCGCACGCTGATCGACGCGGGCATTCCGGCTTATCTGCGCAAGCCGCGCGGCCGCGACATCTACGCCGCCTGCGGGCAGTTGAAGCGCACGGTGGAGGGGTAGATCGTATGCGAAAAAAGGAATGTCTCCGCGCATTATATGATATATGATATAGTTTCTTGGTGAAAGAATACGCGCAAATCCGCTGGGCGGGCGATGCAAAGGAAATATTGAGCGCCTTTCCTGATGCGGTGAAGGGCATCTTCGGATACTCCCTTCGCAGACTGCAAAAGGGACTTCTTCCGGATTGCGATGCTCGCCGGATGGAATCGATCGGCAAGGGTGTTTGGGAATTGAAAACCGCCGATGAACGCGCGTGGTATCGGGTGATATACCTGACGCGAATCGGTGATGATCTTTTTGTTCTGCACGCCTTTGAAAAGGACAGTCGGAAGACGGACAAGCGCGATCTTGAGATTGCAAAATCTCGCTTGAAAATGGTACTCGCGGAGTTAAGAAAAGCGAAGGAGGAAGACAATGCCCAATAAAACTAGTGTAATCACTCATGTCACGCGCGGCGACGTGCTGGACGATCTGGGTTTTTCGCGTTCCGAGGCAACGGCGTTGAAGTTCAAGGCCGACCTGCTGGATGCAATCCGCCAAGAAATAGAACGTAGAAACTACACCCAGCGGCAACTGGTAGACATTCTCGACGAGCATCAGCCGGCCGTCAGCAACTTGCTCCAGGGAAAAATCAATCAAGTGAGCATCGAAAAGCTGCTGCGCTATTCCGACCGTCTGGGAATGCGCGCGCGGCTCAAAGTTCTTCCCGCACTCCGGGCAGTGGCCGCCGCTTAACTACGCACAATCTACGCCGCCTGCGGCCAGTTGAAGCGCACGGTGGAGGGGTGAGATTCATATTTTTCAATTTTGTGTTTTAAGCGAATTGATAATTTTGCCAACCGTCTACTTTTCATCCGCAGTTCCGGTAAATCGATCCTTATCGATTCTGCGTTGAAATATCATTCCATTCCAAGTCCAGGAAAATTTTCCAGTCCACCAATCCCCCAGAATCTGGCCGCGTTTGTTCGTCTGATTGAAATTGCGATATATACGCGACCCGAGGCCGAGGCCACGCGCTCTCTGCTTCGCGCGCTCAAAGTTGCGCAAATCCCAGCAACCATCCCCAGGATGATAGTTGGGCGGATAGACTGTGTAATCGATTATGATTCTCTTGATGGCCATAACCGCTATGCCGCCCGCTCCACCACTTCCAGAACCGTGCCCTCAATCTTCTGCAGATAGGCGACAATCTCGAAGAGGTTTCTTGCCTGCGGATTTCCAGTCGAGCTGAACATGCGCATCAGCACCTTGGGCGAGCGGTCCAGATCGGCTCCCAGCTTCACAAAGCCAATCGTACCGTTGATGTATTTGCGAAGCACGGACTTTCCCGTCTCCACATCGCCGGAGATCATGCAGCCTACGGCTTCCTTCAGCAGCGCCCGGCGAAAATCCGCGCTTTTCTGAAGATGCTCTCGAATGGTCTCATTAAAGTCCTTAGTCAGTGCCATCATTTCACCCGCTTTCGTTCCTTGTATTCCTGCCAGAGAGCTTTTGCCGTTGCGATGTCAGCTTGCTGACGCCGTTTGGTTCCGCCACCGAGCAAGATCACCAGCCGTTCTCCATCCCGGCCAAAGTAAATGCGATAACCCGGGCCGAAGTCCAGCCGCAACTCCTGAACACCCGCGCCTTCGCTCTTCACCGACGAAACATTACCCCGCTCGAGCCGGTCAAGAGCAATAGCTATGCGTGCCTGGGTGGTATCGTCCAGCTTTTCAAACCATCGCTCAAAGGGATTGCGCCCCAGACGGTCAACGTACTGGCGAATCTCAATCACATAGACATGGTAGCACAAAAGATACTATAGTAGTATATTGATGCGCCGCAATTCCACCCTTTCCGCAGAAAAAAGCGGAAAGGATGGGTCACGTGGCATTACAGAAACAATGAAAATGCGCTAATTGCCCACTCAGCGCGCCGTACTATGCACGCCCAGCGCACCCAGCTTGGATTTAGCCTGCGCGGCCTCGGGGGTTTGAGGATGGCGCTTGATGAGCAGCTTCAGCTCGGTGATGCCCGCGTCCTTTTTGCCCAGTTGCAGCAGCGCCAACCCCTTGCGCAGTTGCGCGGCCGGAGCCTTCGCGTTGCCGGGGAAGCCTTCCAGCACGGCGTTGTAGGCTTTCACGGCGTCCGCGTAATCTTTCTGGCGGTAGGCGATTTCGCCCAGGTAAAACTGGGATGCGCCGGCCAGCTCGTCCATCGGATAGTAGTGAATCACGTCTTGAAATTCGCCGCTGGCCACTTCGTACTTGGCCGCGTTGTAGTCGCTCATGCCGGACTGAAAGGTTTCCTTGAGCGGCGGCGTCTGAGGGGCGCCGGGAGCGTCAGGGCCGGCCGCTGTTCCCGCTTGAGCCGCGGACGGATTCTGGATGTTCTGCAACACCGCCTGCATATCCTGGATCGATTTATCCAGCTTGGCGATGCGCGACTTCAACTCGTCCACCGAGTCGTTGAGCGCCTGCACCTGGCCGGAGGCGGTGTCCAGCTTGCCGCTGGCCGCGTCGTTTTGGGCGGCAATCTTCTGCTGCAGAGCGGTCACCGTCGCGGACATCTGGTTGGCATTGTCCGCGGTCTGCTCGGCCAGATGCTGCAAGACGGCGAAGCGCGAGTCCATGGTGGATTGAAGCCGCTGCACCATGTCCAGCAGTTGCTGCACCTGCGTTTGCAGCTCGACCATCTGATCCTTCGACGCGCGCGCCGGCGTCGAGAGGGTGAAAAGCACTATGGCGAACAATGCCGCCGCGAAAAGAGGATTGCGATGTGAATGTGTTTTGTGCATGATTCTCCCCAAAGAAAACTATCAGCTTACAGTTGACTGCGTACCGGCGACGGTTAGCTGTAAGCGGCCCACCGAGTTACTGCGCCGGCTTGATAAAATACCCCGACACGCGCCACTTCCCATCCTTGTCGAGCATTGGAGTAATCGTCTCAATGAACGACCCGCCATTCGCAAACTCAGCTTTGTATTGGATGATGACGTATTCTCCCTTCGGCGCATTGGGGACATCGGTTTGATACAGCGCCCCCATCAGTGTGCGGCTCCCGGCGGCTCCAAGCGGCGCGCGCACTTGCTGAAGCGCCTTTTCCCAATCGGCCTTCGATATTTTCGACTGGAAGAAAGATGCTGCCTCCTGCCAACTTTGTCCATAGTCGCCGCGGTCCACCAGCGCCAGCCAGGATCGCGCACTCAACTGCGCGGCTTCTCGTTTTGCCGCCTCGTCCTGCGCAAACGAAACGGAGCACAGCAATAGCGCCAACATTGCAACGGATAACATCCGGTTCATGATTTCTTCCTTTCCATGAAGATATAACTCCAAATCTGTGAAGCCGGGACTCCCCAAGTATCGCTTCTGAGACCTGAAAATACTTCAAACGACAGCAAGAATGAATGGAACGCTGATCTTTTTTCTGATCACTGTTCCCTGTTCCCTGTTCCCTGTATTTTACCTTTCCGGCGTAAATCCGGCGCGGCGGTTCTGTTGCCAGCACTCCTCGGTTGACTCGGAGCAGAAGGGCTTCTCCTTGCCGTAACTGACGACGCGGATGCGATTGGCCGCGACACCGGCGGTCACCAAGGCATTTTTGGCCGCATCGGCGCGGCTCTGTCCCAGCGCCAGGTTGTACTCGTTGGAGCCGCGCTCATCGCAGTAGCCGCCGAGGACGATCTTCACCTCCGGATGGCTCGCCAGGTAAGAGGCGTCGCGCGAGAGCGTGGCCTGCGCATCGCCGCGGACATCGTAGGTGTCGTAGTCGAAGAAGATGTCCTGAACGTTGCTCTTGAACTCCTCTTCCGCGCTCATCGTGCTGTTGGGCACAACTACGGCGGGAGCACCATTCACGGTCACCCGCGCCGTGGCCTCGGCCGTGCCGCCGTCGCCCTTCGCCACCAGGTGATAGGTGGTCGATTCCGTGGGAGTCACGGTCTTTACGCCCGAGGAGGGTACGTCGCCGATGCCATCAATGGAGACCGTGTCGGCGTTCGTCGTGCGCCAACTCAGCTGCACCTGGTCGCCGGACGAAACCAGCGCCGGAGATGCGGTGATCTGTGCTGTGGGCGTGGCCGCAGTTGTTGCCGGAGCCGTCTCCTGATGGGAAATCGGTTTTTTCTTTGACTGATTGCCGCAGCCTGCAACAGCAACCAAAGCGGCAAGCAGCACAATAGGCGCCAGAATGCGATTCAGTCGGTTCATTGGAAAACTCCTTCCAGAATTCAGTGGCAACGTAAACATGATAATGCAGTAAACCGGATTGTTTCATTCAGCAGACTCGCTGGCTGGTCAACTCGATACAGGCCGTCTCACTTCCAGCTCCAGTTGGGCATGAAGTTGTTGCCCGTCTGCGTTAGTTTGTGCTGCTCGGTGCCGTCGGAGAGCATCGACCAGATGTCGGTGTGCCCGCCCACCTTCCGCTCAAAGACGATGTGCCGGTTGTCCGGCGCCCAGGAGGGATAATCGTTGACTCCGGCTTCGTGGCTCAGTTGCAGCCAGCGCTTGCTGGCAATGTCCATCACGTAGATGTCGTATCCGCCGGGCGCTCCCGGTCCGTACTTACGGTCCCAGGCGAAGGTCAAGAACTGCCCGTTGGGCGACCACGAGGGCGAGACGGCATAGCCCGAGTCGGTCAGCCGCTGCACGTTGGCGCCGTCCTGATCCATGGTGTAGATTTGCGGCAAACCGGTGCGCCCGCCCGCCCATGCGATTTGCGAGTTGGAGCGCGGATTCCAGGTGGGCGCGACGTTAGGCCCCTTCAGGGAGGTAATACTGTGCAGGTTGGCCCCGCCTGCATCCGCAACCCAAATCTGGGAATCGCCCGAGCGCGACGACGAGAAGGCTATCTTGGTTCCGTCGCCCGACCATGCCGGAGACTGATTGCTGCCTCCCGCCGTGCCCGCCGGAAAGTTCACTATCCGGAACAGTTCCAGCGAGTACATGCGGATGGCCCAACCCTCGCGGCCCAGGGATGCGAAGGCGATGCGCGTATTGTCCGGCGAGATGCGCGGCGAGAGCGAGATGGCGCCCAGGTGCGTGACCTGATACTGGTTCTGCCCGTCGTAGTCCATTACCCAAATCTCTTTGCTTCCGCTGCGCGAGCTGACAAAATATATCTTTGTCTCGGCGATGCCGTTGATCCCGCCACCCAGCCGCAGGATGATCTCGTCGGCAAACCTGTGCGCTATGGTCCGCGCCATATCCGGGCTGGCCACTTCGTTGTACTGCTTGCCCAGCACCTGGGGATTGGCGGTGTTGCGGGTGTCATCCAGCCAGCCGGAGACAGCCAGCCGGCCATTGGTTGCCGAGAGCGCGCCGAAGGCCACCATGGATGCGTTGGCCGGCGCCGCAGACCACTGCGTTAAGTCAATCTCTTTGGGCGAGCCTGGCATGGCCGGCGGCGCCATGCTCTTCGATACCAAATCAAAAATGCCGGCGTTGGTAAGGTCATTGAAGAGCGTGGCGTCAAAGACCGCCTTCAAGGTAGGCGTCTGAGGATCGCCGGCAACGGGCTTGAAATCCGCCGCGGCAAGGCGGATGCGCTCGTTGCCCAGGTTGGATCCTGTGCGAATCCAATCCTGAGCGGTGGCGGGAATGGCGGCCAAAGCTGCCAGAACAATCAGCAAATAAGGGAAAATTCGGGAATGTGCCTTCATCGGACGCGCAATCCTTCCTCGGTAAAAGTGCGAACTCGATTTGCCGGCTCAGGAATGCGGCCAGCCTTGTCGGCCTGAATCCCAAGTTTCCACTGCGGGAAAGAGCCGCCCGCGTTCACAATTCCATTTTACTTCCGCGTCGCACTGTCGCTCTGCGAAATTAATACTCTGTGAGTGATTAGTTTGAAGGGTACGGGCTTTAGCCCGTACAAAACAAGACTTCAAAAACTTAAGGGCTTTAGCCCCTGAGGGAATGCGTTTTCAAAGAGTCCTACTACTAGTACTCACAATAGAAAGACGTCATGACCGTGCTTTTGTTATATTGCGCGGGCAGCGCGCCGAAGGTGTCCACGCGCTGCGCGGCCCTCATGCAGGCTCGATCCAGCGTCTGGCTCCCGCTGTTCATGCTCATCTGCACATTGCTCACGCTGCCGTCGCGGTGAATAGCGAATTGGATGTAGGCTTTGGAGCCTTTGGGCGTGTGAGGGTCTACCTCCTGCCGGAAGGAACTGGAGGACATTTTGCGGTTGATTCCTTCCACGTACCAGCCATAGAGAGAGCCAAAGTCGCCGTCGCTGACCGTGGTTTGGCCGCTGCTGAAGCCCTGCGGCTGAATCGACCGCACCATGGACGACCCCGACTGCTCGCCGTAGCGAGCCAGATTATCCGGCTGCGGCTCATGCTGCGGAGTCTTGCGCGTGTTCTGCTTTTGCTTATTCTTCTTGTCGGCGATGTCCAGCGTGCTGTCGTCCACCGCCTGCTTCGACTTGACGGCAGCCTCATCCGGCGCCTGGCTGGGCGTATCCGTGGCCAATACGTTCTCATTGAGCGGTTGATCAGAGGGGAGGGGAAGGGCGCTGACCATGCTTACCTGAATCGCTCCGCTTCCCGCGCCGCCCCACGTGTTGTGATGAAACAGGCCTGCCAATAATCCATAAGTCAACAAGACTGCGACCAGCCCGCCGTGCAGCAACAGCGATCCCGCTGCCGGGGCCATCATCGGCTCCGGCGAGGAGGCTATCTCCCGCTCCAGTTGCTCACCGCTATCCAGTAGGCTGTCCATGCGTTTTTCCGATAACCCTGCCTGTCCGCTGACTCGCTGACTTGCTGACTCGCTGACTCGCTTCTTTCCTAGTTCCCGCCCGCCGCCTTCGTATCCAGCGGCTGCGTCACAATCGAAATGTTGGTAATCCCCGCCTGCTTCACCGCGTCCATCACCGTGGCAAACGCGCCAAACGGAACCCGTTCATCCGCTCTGAGATAAATCACCTGATGAGCCGGATCGCTGCCCGGCTGATGCAGCCTCCTAGCCAGTTCATGAATGTTGACCGGCTGATCGCCCAAAAATACCTGCTGGTCGTGGTTGATGGTCACCACCAGCCGCTGCTCGGTAATCTCCTTGACGGTGCGCGTCTTGGGCACGGCCACTTCAATTCCCGACTGCAACACCGGCGCGGTGATCATGAAGATGACCAGCAGCACCAGCACCACGTCCACCAGCGGCGTAATGTTGATCTCCGCCAGCGAGGTCCGCGTCTGGCCGTTGCTACTTGTAAAGGCCACGGTCTACCTCCCAGGCAGGTTGCCTGCCGGTTCACGAACTCCTTCAGCGTTTGCCGCCCGCGCGGGAACGCGCACCGGAATTTCTTCCAGCGAGTTCAGCAACTCGCGGCAAAAGTCGTCGGTAGCCGACGCAAATGTCCTGATGCGCGCTGTGAACTGGTTGTATGCAATCACCGCGGGCACAGCCACAAAAAGCCCTGCCGCCGTGGTAATCAGCGCCTCGGCGATGCCCGGAGCCACCGCACGCAGCGTCGCCGATCCCGCCGTGCCCAGCCCGTAAAATGCGTCCACAATCCCCATCACCGTGCCGAAGAGCCCGACGAACGGACTGACGGCCGCGATGGTCGCCAGCCACGGCATCCGCCGCTCCAGGCTGGTTACCGCCTCGCTGGCCGCGGTCTGCGCCGAGCGTTCCAGCGGCGCCAGGTTGCGCGGCGGACCCGAGCCGCCCGTCTGCCGCTTGTAGGTTTCGTACACCTCATCGAAGACCTGCGACAACGGGCTGGCTTTGCAATCTGCGGAAAGCGTCGCCATCTCCTGCAGGCGCGTCGCCGTGCGGAAGCCGCGGATAAAACGCTGGCTCTCACGGGTCGCCTTGCGGAAGGAGGACATTTTGCCAAAAATCACGGTCCACGAATAGAGGCTGGCAATCAGCAACACCACCAGCACGGCCATCGCTACCGGGCCGCTGTTTCTGACCATCTCCACCAGAGCGCTTGAGCCCAGCACTGACGGCGTTCCCTGAGCCGCGCCGCTCTCAGGCGGCACTTGAAAGAGTAAAGCAGCAATCAAAATCGGCGTTCACCTCACCTTTAACGGTAGCAGACGCCGTGCCTCGCTCCAAGTTATCGATCTGGTGCGCGGGCGCGTTTTTCCCCTCAATCCCCAAGCCATGGGTGCGGTCCTTCATGCTATGCTGCGCTCGGATTCCCATTGCGGCTTTTGGTGGATCCCGATCCGGCCACTGGATCAACCCGCCAACTTGCTATCCCCGCGAAGCGGGGGCTAACTTGCTGCTTTTGTTAAAATCGCAGCCACAACCGGTCCCGTCCATCGGGAGCCGGATAAAACCGGAATACGGACCTCAACTATGCTCGTCGAATTGCGCGCTGAAAACTACGCTGTCATCGATCACGCCATCGCCAACTTCGGCCCCGGCCTTAACCTGCTCACCGGCGAAACCGGCGCGGGCAAATCCATCCTGGTCGACGCGCTGGCTCTGCTCATGGGCGGCAAATCCTCCGCCGACGTTGTCCGCCACGGCGCGGACAAAGCCGTCGTGGCCTGCGTCTTTGAATCCACGCCGAACGCTGAGAACATCCTGGAAGAAAACGGCATCGACTCCGGCGGCAACGACGTCATTCTACGCCGCGAAATCCTCTCCACCGGCAAGGGCCGCGTCTTCGTCAACAACCAGCCGGCCACCGTCGCCGTTCTGCGCCAACTCGCCCCTGAACTGGCCCTGGTCCATGCGCAGAGCGAGAGCCTCGGCAGCTTCGACCAGGCCCAGCAACGCATTCTCCTCGACCGCTTCGGAGGCATTGCCACGGATGCCGTCGCCGAAGCCTACGCCCGCTGGCACACCTCTCAAACCAAGCTCAACGACCTGCTCCTCGGCGAGCAGGACCGCCTGCGTATGGTCGATCTGTGGAGCTATCAGAACAAGGAGATCAAAGACGCCCATCTCCAGCTCGGCGAGGACGAGGCCCTCGAAACCGAAAAGCGCGTTCTGGCCAACGCGGAAAAGCTCCACGCCGCCGCCATGGGAGCCTTCGACGAGCTTTACGAAGGCGGCGCATCGGCCGAGGTTGCCTTGCGCGCCGCCCTGCGCAACGTCGAGGAACTGGCCCGCTATGACGCGCGCTTCACCGAGTCCGCCCAGCAGTTAGCCGCCGCCCGCGCCACCGTCGGCGACATCGGCGCAAGCCTGCGCGACTACGCCGAGGCCATCAACGCCTCACCCGAGCGCCTCGCCGAAATCGAAGACCGCCTGGCCCTGATCGACCGCCTCAAGCGCAAGTACGGCAAGACCATCGCCGAGGTCATCGCGTTTGGTGAAGAGGTAGCACGCAAGCTGGCCGAGGTCGAAGACCGCGACGAAATTCTCAAAACTTTGCGCGCCGAGCTGGCCACCGCCGCCGCCGCCTATCGCGTCGCCGCCCAGGCCCTCACCGCCGAGCGCCAGGCCGCCGCCACCAAGCTCGCCAAGCTGGCTGAAGCCCAAATCAACTCCCTGGCCATGAAGGTCAAATTCGAGGTAGCCGTCCATTCCGCGGGCTCATCATCGCAATCCGCAAGCGGACAAGAAGTTTTGTCCTCGAAATCCGCAAGCGGACAAGAAGTTTTGTCCTCGAAATCCGCCGGCGATCAAGCGGCTTTGAAAGGGCACGACTTCAGTCGTGCCGAAAACGCCGCAAATAATGAGGGGGCTTTAGCCCCTGAGGGAAACACCGCCCACTGGACCTCAGCAGGCTGGGACATCGTCGAATACCGCATCGCCACCAACCCCGGCGAGCCGCTCAAGCCCCTCCACGAGATCGCCTCCGGCGGCGAAATGTCCCGCGTCATGCTGGCCCTCAAAGTCAGCGTGGAAGAGGGCCTAGCGAAGCCAAACTCAGCTAAGTCCAAACAGAAGACCCCCACCCCGCGCACCTTGGTCTTCGATGAGATCGACATCGGCATTGGCGGACGCGCCGCGGAAGCCGTCGGCCAAAAGCTCAAATCCCTCAGCCGCGGCCAGCAGATTTTGTGCGTAACCCACCTGCCCCAGATCGCCGCCTTCGCCGATCAGCACTTCCTCATCGACAAGCGCGAATCCGACGGCCGCACCAAAACCAAAATCACCCTTCTCGACGACCGCGCCCGTACCCACGAAATCGCCCGCATGGTCTCCGGCGCAAAGGTCACCGAAACCAGCCTCCAGCACGCCGCCCAGATGATCGCGGGGAGCAGATAGGAGGCGAGGAGACGAAATGTATAGAGAATTCAATATCGAACGTGCTACGCCTGGGAAACTCTGCCCCGTGTGTCATGCCGGATGCATTGAAGACTTTGACTACACGGGTACGACACTAGTCATCTGCCCGACGTGTGGAAAATTTCGTTTCGGAAGCATTGCTCAGCTTTTCTTGTCGGACCAGCGAATCGAAATGAGCGTACGCCGTTACAAGCTATCCCACTTCTTGCGTTCAATATCGGAGAGAGCTTTCGGAAGGCGCGATAATTCCTTCTTCCCAATCTACGAAGTCAAGGATTTCGAGGAAGTATTAAACTCCAGAGATCCATCGGTGCGAGAGAAACAGATGATGCTACTCAGGTACATAGCAAGTCTCAGCAGTTATCCCGGGCATACTATTGGGCTCCAACCCGCTAATGATTACCCCGTACTTTGCGCAAAGAATCGCACCGAGACCGATTTCTACGTTCAAGCACTCGAGAATGATGGAATGATTTCGATCGTGAGAACGCTGGGAGGTGAACCTAACTGTACAATAACGGCGCACGGCTGGCAGGAGCTTGAACGGGCCCAACAGTCAGGAGCCGACTCACCCAATGGCTTCATCGCAATGTGGTTCGATCCAACACAGAATCCTACGAGTGACGCCATCAAATCTGGCATTGCTGCGGCAGGCTACCACCCAATCCGAATAGACGAAGTGGAACACGTAAATAGAATCGACGATGAAATCCTCTCAAAAATCAGACAGTCGAAATTCCTCGTCGCAGATTTCACAGGTCAGAGGCTTGGAGTATATTTCGAGGCTGGATTTATGCTCGGACTTGGAAGACCGGTTATCTGGGTTTGCAGTAAATCAGATTTCGCAAAAGTTCACTTCGACACGCGCCAGTACAACACAATTGTGTACGAAAACACAGATGAGCTTAAGAAGAGACTCCAATTCAGGATTGAGGCGATTCTCGGAAAAGGACCAATTCCAGCTTAGCCGGGTGCCACACCACAGGTGGATTCCTCAATGCAGTCAAGAGAACCTGAGTAGAAAGCATGCGCCCCCTCCCGGAGGGAGGAAATGAGAATAGCCCCGGGTGGAGCGAAGCGCAACCCGGGGAACGGGACCTAACAAGCTCGTCCGTCCCGTAGGGCCGGATCGAATATTTCCAAAAACTCTTCGATTTTGACGGTTTATATCCAAGTAGGCATACTTAAAGAACGAGGCAATCTGAGCAATGAAGAACCTAGCAAAGAGCACAAATGCCTACGAGCATTTGGGCTTTCCCGATGCGGAAGAGATGCTGGTCAAGGCGAACCTGGTCATCAAGATTGCCGAGATTCTGCGAGAACGCGGATGGAGCCAGCAGCAGTCAGCGAAGGTGCTGGGCCTGACTCAACCCAAGCTCTCCAAGATGCTGCGCGGACAGTTTCGCGGCATCAGCGAAATGAAGATGATGGACTGCCTCGTCCGGCTCGGACGCGCTGTCAAGATCGTCGTAGGGCCTGCGCGCAAAGCCGCCGACGAACGCATCGAAGTGGTAGCCGCGTAGAGGCAACACGATGAAGAAAGATAATCCCAAGCCGCTGACCCCGGAGTTGCAGGCTGAGCATGGCGCCCTGGCCGCCATGCCGGAAAGCGAGATCGACACCACCGAGATGCCGCCCATCACCGATTGGAGCCATGCGGTGCGAGGGCCGTTCTATCGTCCCATCAAGCGCCCTCTCTCGCTGCGCGTGGATACGGCCAATCCTTGCAGATAATTTCCCTCCTTTGGCGCACAATCAAAGCACGAACAATGACCAGAGCCTCAGGGCTTTCCTGATCCCTGACCCCTGATCCCTGACCCCTGTTTTAGGCCCCCCCTCCCCCCCTATACCCCCCTGGGGTATAAATTCCCTTAAAAATCTTGCAGATTATTTATAACCCGTTTGGAATCAATGCCTGTGGAAAGTTTTCAACCCCATAATATCCCGCATCGTGAGATTTGGCCTCTGAAAATCACTGGAAAACTCCGGTTTTTCCCCGAATGAGGAGTCATTTTGATCTGAAAAGGCCGCTTTTCGTTGGCCGGTTGCTCCAGCTCTGTCATCCATCGTACTCAACGTCTATCATGATTGCCATGCAATCCATCTCCGCATCGGAGGTTCTGCCGCAATGAAAGATCTACCGCTCGCAAAGGTCTACCAGTTGCTCGAACCTGGTCCGGTCGTCCTGCTGACGACTGCTCGCAAAGGCCGCGCTAACGTGATGGTGATGTCGTGGCACATGATGGTGGAGTTCGAACCGCCGCTGATCGCCTGTGTCGTCAGCAACGCCAATTACAGCTTTGCCGCCTTGCGGGCGACCAAGGAATGCGTGATCGCCATTCCGGCGCTGAAACTGGCGTCCAAAGTCGTGGGAATCGGCAACTGCTCGGGCAAGGATGTAGACAAATTCAAGAGATTCGGCCTGACGCCATTGCCGGCCAAACGAGTGACGCCGCCATTGGTGGCCGAGTGCTTCGCTAATCTCGAATGCAGGGTCGTCGATACTCATCTGGTGAACAAATTCAATCTTTTCGTTCTGGAGGTTCTCAAAGCCTGGCACGATCCGGCGCAGAAGAATCCGAAGACCATTCATCATCACGGATACGGCAGCTTTGCCGTGGATGGGAAAATGATCCGGCTGAAGTCGGGCAAGCCGTGAGATTGTGAACGCCCTTCTACCGGGTGTCCCGCGTCTGGCGCGAATTCAACCCTACTTGTCCAAAAACAAAGGGCTTATCTTCGAGGGCTGGGTAAGATTCCTTGAACAGGCAAACCCAACACGCACATTGGTATACTGGTAGTGTGACTACAACTTTGCCTGATTTCATCTCGAACGTTAACCGCTCCGAGACTTCCCCCAGTCAGAAGAGGGTGTTGTTGCTCAAGCCACGGGGCTTCTGCGCCGGCGTCGTGCGCGCCATCGACGTTGTCAAAATCGCGTTGGAAACCTTTGGCGCACCCATCTACGTGCGCCGCGAAATTGTGCATAACCGCTATGTCGTGAATGAGTTGGCCGAAAAAGGCGCAATTTTTGTTCATGAAATCGACGATGTGCCTGACGGTCAGCGCGTGATCTACTCAGCCCACGGCGTCTCGCCGGCGGTGCGGCAGATCAGCAAACAGCGCCATTTGAGAGTGATTGACGCCACCTGTCCGCTGGTGACCAAGGTGCACATCGAGGCGGTCAAGTTTGCCAAGCAGGGCTATTCGCTGGTGCTGATCGGCCACCGCGACCACGACGAGATCGAAGGCACGCTGGGCGAGGCGCCAGAGGCGACCCAGGTAGTCTCCAACGTGGCCGAGGCAGCCGCGCTCGTAGTGCCCGACCCAAATCGCGTGGCCTACCTGACCCAGACCACGCTCTCGCTGGACGAGGCGCGGGACATCATCCACGCCCTCAAGTTGAAGTTTCCCAACATCGTCGGCCCTCACTCGCAGGACATCTGCTACGCCACTGAGAACAGGCAGGTTGCTGTACGCAATGTGGCGCACAATGCTGGCCTGGTGCTAGTGGTGGGCTCAACCAATAGCTCCAACTCCAACCGCCTGGTCGAGGTCTCGCGCAACCTGGGGACCATCGGCTATCTGATTGACAACTCGCAAGCCATCGATCCAGCCTGGCTTGAGGGCGTGAGTACGGTTGCGGTGACGGCCGGTGCCTCGGCCCCCGAGGTGCTGGTCGAGGACGTGGTGAATTACCTGCGTCAAAACGGCTACAACGACGTCGAAGAGGTTGAGGTGATGCCGGAGAACGTGCGCTTTGGCCTGCCGCCGGAGATTGTGCAGGCCATCGGCAGCGCCGGCGGGGCACAGGCTGTGCCGGTGAGATAGCTTTAAGCTATTAGCTATTTCGAGGAGAAGTCCAGTTTTTTCAGCAGTGACAAGCAAAGCGGCTAGAAGCTAGAAGCTAAGAGCTAAGAGCTAAACGAGGCTTTTCAATCGCATGAGCATTCATCAAGGGAAGACGCAATTTGTGGCGCCCCGGTTTGGGCGGCTGGACGCGGACCTGGCAGATGTCCAGTCGGCCATTGCCCGCGCCCGGGACTTCCTGTTTTCGCGCCAGCATCCCGAAGGTTATTGGAACGGGGAGCTGGAAGCCGACGCGATGCTCGAGGCCGACTACATCTATCTGCATACGCAACTGGAAAGCGGCAATCCGGGGCGGCTCCAGCGCGCGCTCACCGAGATGATGCGCTACCAGAACGAGGACGGCAGTTGGAGCATCTATCCGGGCGGACCGGGCAACATCTCGCTCTCCGTCAAGTGCTACTCCTCGGCCAAGCTGATGGGCGTGGACGCGGATGATCTGCGGCTGGCCAAGTGCCGCGAGTGGGTTCTCGCGCACGGCGGCGTGGTCGCGTGCAATACCTTCACCAAGATGTATCTCTGCGGACTGGGCGAGTACGACTACGACGCAGTGCCCGCCATTCCGCCGGAGATCGTCTTGTTTCCCCGTTGGTTCTACTTCAACATCTACGAGATTTCTTCCTGGTCGCGATCGATTCTTGTGCCACTGGCCATCATGTACGCCAAAAAGCCGTTCAAGAGAATTCCCTCCGAGCAGGGAATCGACGAGTTGTTTGTTGGCGGACGCGCTAACTCGATTCTGCGTCTGCGCAGGGACCGCAGTTCCATCTTTTCCTGGCGCAATTTTTTTATCGTTTTAGACAGGCTGATGCACTGGGCTGAAGCGGTTCATCTGCGCCCTGTGCGCGCCGTCGCGTTGCGCAAGGCTGAAAAATGGCTTCTGGATCGGTTGGAGATGACCGACGGATTGGGCGCTATCTACCCGGCCATGCTGAACGCCATCATCGCACTGCGCTGCCTGGGCTACTCCGAGGACGATCCGCAGGTGATTCGGGCGCGCGACGAGTTTGAAAAGCTGGGCATTGAGGAGCCGGCCAGCGCTACAATGCCAGCCCCGACCTTCCGCATGACCCCGTGCATGTCGCCGGTGTGGGATACGGCGCAGGCGGTCTTTGCGCTGGGCGAGGCGGGCGCGGAGCGCAACGACCCGCGCATGATCAAGGCCGTGGATTGGATGCTCTCCAAAGAAGTTCGCCACAAGGGCGACTGGGCCGTAAAGGTGCGCAACACCGAGCCCGGCGGCTGGTACTTCGAGTTCAACAACGAGTATTATCCCGACACCGACGACACCGCGCAGGTGTTGATGGCGCTGAACAAGGTGGACAATCCGCGCGAGCGTTATCAGCACGAGGTTGTCCAGCGCGCCATCGCGTGGGAGTTTGCCATGCAGTGCAAAAACGGCGGCTGGGGCAGCTTTGACAAAGATAACACCAAGATGATCTTCCAATACATTCCCTTCGCCGATCACAACGCCATGCTCGATCCGCCCACGGTGGACATTACCGGGCGCATGTTGGAGATGCTGGCCAGCTATGGATACACGCGCGCGGACAAGCGCGTGGAAAAGGCCGTTCAATTTATTTTCCGCGAGCAGCAGCCGGATGGAAGCTGGTTCGGGCGCTGGGGCGTGAACTACATCTACGGAACATTTCTGGTGCTGCGCGGGCTGGACGCCATCGGCGTCGATCATCTGGAGCCGCAGATTCAGCAGGGCGCCGAGTGGATTCGCATGGTGCAAAACGCCGACGGCGGATGGGGCGAGAGTTGCGGCACATACGACGATCCGGATACGCGCGGCGTGGGGCCGAGCACTCCGTCGCAGACCGCCTGGGCGCTGCTGGGCCTGTTGGCCGCCGGTGATGACCGCTCCGACTCCATTGCCAAGGGCGTACGCTGGCTGCTCGAGCGGCAGCGGGCGGACGGAAGCTGGGATGAGTCGATGGGTGAGGGCGCGACTCGGCAAAGTATCATCACCGGAACAGGCTTCCCCAGAGTTTTCTATCTGGCCTACACACTCTACCGGCAATACTTCCCGCTGATGGCTCTCACCAATTATCAGCGAACCATGGAACGACAAAACAGCTTTTAGCCGCTAGCCACTAGCTTGTTCGAGTAGCGGATTAGGTATTTGGCTAGCAGCTAAGAATAACGTGCCGATTCGGCGGCTAGAACTTGTAGTGTTGTACGAACTGCCTCCCATAGGGAGGCAAGGAAAATAGCCCAGGACAAGTTCGCGCAAGCGAACGCAGTCCTGGGTAGGCAGCACAGAGAAGATCGCAGCCCCGTAGGGGCGGCGCGAATGGTAAACGGGGCTTCAGCCCCTGAGGTAAACAGCGAATGTCTATTCCCCTCTCCCAGATGTGGACGGTTTCCACTTATGTGCTGAAGAAGAAGCTCACCGGCGTCCAGCGCTATCCCCTGGTGCTGATGCTGGAGCCGCTCTTCCGCTGCTCGCTGGCCTGCGCCGGATGCGGCAAGGTGCAGTATCCGCCGCACATACTCAAGAAGCAACTCACGCCTGAAGAATGTTTTGCGGCAGTTGAAGAGTGCGGCGCGCCCATGGTCTCCATCCCTGGCGGCGAGCCGCTGCTGCATCCCCATATTGTCGAGATCGTCAACGGCCTGATCGCGCGCAAGAAGTACATCTATCTCTGCACCAACGCGCTGGAACTCAAGAAGAAGCTGCCGGAGTTTACGCCGTCCAAGTACCTCACCTTCTCGGTTCACCTCGACGGCCAGCGCGAGCATCATGATTATTCTGTCTGCCGCGAGGGCGGCTATGACATCGCCGTTGAAGGCATTCAAGAGGCTGTCCGGCGCGGCTTCCGCGTCACCACCAACGCCACCTTCTTCGACGGCGCAGACCCCAACAGTGTTCGCGCCTTCTTCGATGAGGTGATGGGCATGGGCGTCGAGGGCGTCGTGCTATCTCCCGGCTATAGCTACGACAAAGCGCCGGACCAGAATCGCTTCATGGGTCGCGCCCGCGTGCGCCGGCTCTTCCGTGCCATTCTTTCCAACCGCAAGCCCACATGGAAGTTCAACATGTCGCCCCTCTTTCTTGAATTTCTGATGGGCGACCGCAACTATGAATGCACGCCGTGGGGAATGCCAGCCTATAACATCTTCGGCTGGCAGAAGCCTTGTTACTTGCTGCAGGAAGGTTACGCGGAGAGTTACAAGGAGTTACTGGCAACCACTAACTGGGATAACTACGGAGTAGCCAGCGGCAATCCGAAATGCGCTAACTGCATGGTAAGTTGCGGCTACGAAACCACGGCGGTGATCGACGGCTTCGGTTCCGTGAAGGGATTTATCGGAATGGTGCGCGGAACCTTCAGCAGCTATCGCGATCCGCACGCCCTGAAGCTACTGAATGATTTTGCTTCGCAACAGCCCTCGCCGCACACAAATCTCGTGCAAATCGAGCAGCCTGAGCGCGTACATGAGGAGATCAACGCATGACCGCTGAAGTGCAGAAATACACGCTTGCGCAGGTTGAGGAACTGGAACTGGCTCCCGGCGCGGAGCACGAGAATCTGGAAGGCTGGGTTCCGGCGCTGGCCACAGACGATGACCTACGCCAGGCTCTCGATAAAGCGCTCGACTATCGCGGCGACGTGACGCTCACGCTCAAGTCCGGCGAGCGCATTGAGGCATTCATCTTCAATTGCCATACCGGCGCTACGCTGGCCGAATCCTGGGTGCAATACTTCACTCCCTCCGCTCCGGAAAAGCGCAAAGTAAGCTACGCCGAGATCGCCCGCATCGAGTTCAGCGGCAAGGATCGCGCCGCCGGAAAGCATTGGGTAGATTGGGTGAAGGCTTACAACACGAAGAAGGCCGCCGGCGAGACGAACATCGCGCTCGCGCCGGATGCGCTGGAATAGCGGAGCAGCGGTCAGAGATCAGTTTTCATATGCGATAGGTGACAGGATGAACAATAATCGCCAACTGAACGATCTTGCCGGAGTAGGTCCGGCCACTATCTCCGACCTGCGGATTCTGGGGATTCATTCCGTCGCCGAGTTATCCCATCAAGACGGCAAAGAGTTATATGACATGCTATGCCAGCGAACCGGGAAGCAGCATGACATTTGCTGCCTCGATGTCTTCCATTGCGCCATCGCCCAGGCCCGCGATCCCCGCCTTCCCATCGAGCAGAGGAATTGGTGGTACTGGAGCCGGTTGCGCAAACGTCAGCCCTCCGTCGTAAACTGATCCCTGACCATGAAAGTATTTCTCACTGGAGCAACTGGATTTATAGGCCATCATGTGGCGCGGGCGCTTGCCGCCGACGGAGCAAAGCTGCGTCTTCTCGTCCGCAAGACGAGCAACCTCGGCAACCTCGAAGGAATCAAAGGCGAAACGCACGTCGGCGACCTCGCCGATCCTGAATCGCTGAAGCCCGCGCTGGCCGGCTGCGACGTCGTGGTCCACGTGGCCGCCGACTACCGGCTCTGGATTCCCGACCCGGCGGCGATGTACAAGGCCAATGTGGACGGCACGCGGGAGCTGCTGCGGCTAGCCCGCGAGGCCAAAGTCAAGCGCTTCGTCTATACCTCCAGCGTGGCCACAATGCACTTTCGCCGCGACGGGCTGGTCATCAACGAGGACACGCCGGTCCGCTTGGGCGACATGGTCGGCCACTACAAGCGCTCCAAGTTCCTGGCCGAGCAGGAAGCGATCAAGGCCGCGCAGGGCGGACAACGCGTCATCATTCTGAATCCCACCAGCCCGATCGGACCCAACGACTCGAAGCCCACGCCGACGGGCCAGATTTTTCTGGATTTTTTGAACGGAAAATTCCCCGCCTACATGGACACCGGGCTGAATCTGGTGGATGTCGCCGAGGTCGCCCGAGCGCACGTTACCGCGCTGACAAAAGGCCAGTCGGGCCGGCGCTATATTCTCGGCGGAGAAAACCTGACCCTCAAGCAGATTCTAGACAAGATGGCAGCGCTCACCGGACTCAAGTCGCCGACGGTGGAGATTCCTTTCCTCGTCGCCGCGACCTACGCCTTCTTTGAGGAGTGGATCACCGGCCGCATCCGCAAGCGCGAGCCGCGCGCCACGCTCGAAGAGGTGCGCATGGGACGCAAAAAGATGTATGCATCAAGCGCCCGCGCGCAGCAGGAGCTGGGCTTCCGCATCCTGCCCGTCAACCCGGCGATGAAGGCGGCGATTGAGTGGTTCCGCGCGCATGGGTATGCGCCCATGGCAGAGGTATGAGACGAGTCGCCATCATCGCCGCTATGCCTGCCGAGTTGAAGCCGCTGACGCGCGGCTGGCAGCACGAGCGCCGGAACGGCGTCGATCTTTGGCGCTGGAGCTTCGACGGCGGCGAGTGGATTGCCGCCTGCGCCGGGGCCGGCGTCCAAGCAGCCACGCGCGCCTTCGTTGAGGTCGAAAAGGCCGGCCCCGTTTCGTTTGTTATCTCCACAGGTTGGGCCGGAGCCTTGCGCGAGGAGCTTATCCCCGGTCTGGCCTATGAAATCTCCGCCGTCATCGACGCCCGCACTGGAGAGCGCTTTCGCCCTGGCAAATGGTTCGACGAACTCTGGCTGGTGACTATCACCAAAGTTGCGGACAAGAACGAAAAGCAGCGCCTCGCCTCCACCTACGAAGCCGCTCTGGTGGACATGGAGGCTGCGGGGATTGCGCGTCTTGCCCGGATGCGCGGTATCCCCTTTTATTGCATCAAGGGAATCAGCGACGGATACAGCGACCAACTTCCTGATTTCAATCGCTTTATTTCGACCGATGGACAGTTTAAATTGCTGCGCTTCGTGTTTTTCGCACTGGTGAGGCCGTGGCACTGGCGGGCGCTCATCCGAATGGGCGAAAATAGCAGTAAGGCTGCGCGAAGCATCGCGGCGTCCGTGCTCGATTTGCTGGATGAAAGCGGTAACATTAGAAAGCTCAATGGCTACCCAAAACGCTGAACCCCGGATCGAAGAGACAATCCCCGCAACGATGAGAGCCGTCGTTTACCACGGCATCAACGATCTGCGCCTGGAGACGGTACCCGTGCCGGTGATTGGCCCCGGAGAGCTGCTGGTCAGGATCGCCACTTGCGGCGTCTGTGGGACGGACCTCAAGAAGATTCACCTTGGCTCGCACTCCGCGCCGCGCATCTTCGGTCATGAGATGGCCGGAACCATCGTTGCCGCAGGCGAAGGCGTGACCAGCTTTACCGTCGGCGAGCGGGTGATGGTCTATCATCACATTCCCTGCGGCCGCTGCTACTATTGTCGCAAACAGACCTTCGCACAATGCTCCACGTACAAAAAGGTGGGCGCGACGGCGGGCTTCGAGCCTTCCGGCGGCGGCTTCTCCGAATACATCCGGGTGATGGATTGGATCGTCCGGATGGGCGGCGTGGTGCGGATTCCTGACGGCGTACCCTTCGAGCAGGCGGCGTTCATCGAGCCGGTGAATACTGTTCTGAAGGCCGTGAAGCTGCTTAATCTGGCTGCCGACGAGACGGTTCTGGTCATCGGCCAGGGTCCCATCGGAATCATGCTGGCCGCGCTTTCGCTCCGCAGCGGGGCGCGCGTTCTGACCTCGGATTTGTATCCTGAGCGCCATGCCATTGCCGCAAAGTTCGGCTTGCATGAACCCATCCATGCGGATAACGTCATCGAACGCATCAAGGCCGCAACCGAAGGCCGCGGCGCGGATGCCGTGATTCTCGCCGTGGGCGTCAAGGCGCTGATCAAGACTGCCATGAATGCGGCGCGCTGTGGCGGCAAGGTCATGCTTTTTGCGCAGACGCAGCACGAAGAAGCCAGCTTCGACCCCGGAGCGGTTTGCATGGACGAGAAGACGCTGCTCGGTTCCTACTCTGCATCTACGGCGATTCAGCCCGAAGTGGAAGAGCTGGTTCTGGGCGGCTATCGCCAGGGATTCGATCTGACGCAACTGATCTCGCACCGCTTTTCGCTGGAAGAGGCGGTGAAGGCCATCGAAGTCGCTTCTCATCCCCATGCAGACTCGATGAAGATTATGATTGAACCTGTGCCTGGGGCTGGGGCAGAGCGGGGAGGAGAGCGATGGCAAGCACGGTAAAAGCCGCGATCCTCCGAGGCCGCAAGACCGTCGAGACGGTTGTCGAAGAGGGCCGCAAGAAAGCCGAGAAAGTCGTCGAGGAAGGCCTCAATACTGTCGATACTGTGGTTGAGGTCGGCTTCAACACCGTCGAGACGGTGGTGGTCAAAGGCCGCAAGACGGTCGAATCCGCCGTCAGCCTGGGCCGCAAAACGGTCGAGCACACGCTCCTGCGCGGCCGCGGCACCATGCAGGCCGCGGTCCTCCACGGACGCGAGGATATACGCATCGAGCATGTGCCGGTTCCCGAGGCCGGCCCCGGTGAACTCATTGTCAGCGTGGGCGCGGCGCTCACCTGCGGCACTGACCTGAAGGTTTTCCGCCGGGGCTATCATGCCCGCATGATCGTGCCTCCAGCACTGTTTGGCCATGAACTCGCGGGAACGGTGGTCGAGGCTGGCGAAGGAGTCACCGAATTTGCCTCCGGCGACCGCGTAGTAGCGCTTAACTCCGCCCCCTGCGGCCAGTGCTATTTCTGCGCGCGGGGCCAGGAGAATCTCTGCGACGATCTGCTGTTCAACAACGGCGCTTATGCCGAGTTCATTCGCATCCCGGCCCGCATCGTGGCCAAGAATACGCTGCATGTGCCGGATCACGTTCCGCTGGAGCACGCGGCGCTGACCGAGCCGCTGGCCTGCGCGGTGCATGGCTTTGAGGACTCGCACCCGCACCCCGGCGACACGGTGGCCGTGATCGGCGGCGGCCCGCTGGGATTGATGATTCTGCACGTAGCCGCTTTGGCGGGCTGTAAAGTCATCGCCATCGTCAAGCACGACGGCCAGGTGGAGGCGGCGCGCCAGTTGGGCGCGGCCCACGTGGTGCAGACCACCAGCATCCGCAATGCCATCCGCGAAACCCGCGCGCTCACCGAGAAGGATCGGGGCGTGGACATCGCCATCGAAGCCGTTGGCGTGCCCGAGGCCTGGGAAGAAGCTGTGGAAATGGTGCGCAAGGGCGGGACGGTCAACTTCTTTGGTGGATGCGCCCTGGGAACGCACGTCTCGCTCGACACCAATCGCATTCACTACTCCGACATCACCCTGCGCGCCACCTTCCACCACACTCCGGCCTTCTGCCGCAAGGCGCTTGATCTGATTGCCAGCGGCCGCTTTCAGGCAGGAGCTTTCATCACCGGCCACGCTCACCTCTACGAGCTCAACAGGGTCTTTGAGAAGCTGATGAAGCGCGGCAGCGAGATCAAGACCGCCATTGTTCCCTGAGGCCAAGCCATGAACACAAGAGCGGTGGAATCGAAGAGCGGGGCGCAGGACTGGGAAGCGCTGCGTGATGAGGAGTTGCTGGCCCGCGGCTGGGCTGCGCTGCATGAAAGCTATCGTATTCCCGAGGTTGCGCCCACGCTGGACGAAGCGCGCGCCTGGTGCAAGCAACTGGCCGAGTCGCACTACGAAAACTTCCATGTCGCCTCATGGTTTCTTCCCAAAGATCTGCGCCCCCATTTTCACTCCATCTACGCGTACTGCCGCGTCTCCGACGATCTGGGCGACGAAGTGGGCGATCCAGCGCAGGCCATGGCGCTGCTTGATCTGTGGGGCCGCGAACTCGATGCCTGCTACGAGGGCCGGGCGCGTCATCCAGTTTTTGTCGCGCTGGCCGAGACCATTCGCGAATGTTTTATTCCCAAGGAGCCGTTTGCCGATCTGCTGGTCGCCTTCCGCCGGGACCAGATCGTCTCTCGCTACCAGACCATCGACGATGTGCTGAGCTACTGCCGCTACTCGGCCAATCCTGTTGGCCGCCTGGTGCTTTACGTCTGCGGCGAGTCCGATGAAGAAAACTTTCGCCTCTCCGACTTGACCTGCACTGCGCTGCAGTTGGCCAACTTCTGGCAGGATGTGCGCCAGGACTACGCCAGGGGCCGCATCTATATTCCGAAAAACGATATGGAGGTCTTTCGCGTCAGCGAGGAGCAGATTGCCGAGGGCGTCGCCACGCCCGAATTTCGAGGGCTGATGCGCTGCGAGGTCGATCATGCGCGCTCGCTCTTTGAGGAGGGACTTCCGCTGATCGGCAGGGTTCACCGCGACTTGGCGCTGGACCTGGACTTGTTCAGCCGCGGCGGACTGGAGATTCTGCGCGCCATCGAGCGGCAGGGCTACGACGTGCTCAGCGCCCGGCCCGCAATCTCGAAGAGCAGGAAACTGGCGCTGCTGCTGCGTGCCGTCAGCGGCAAGCTGCTGCCCTTTCTGCGCCTCGGCAAACTGAGATGAGGAGCGGCCCAACTCGCGTTAGCGGTTGACGCCGGCAATGGACTCGCTAACTTGCTAACTCGCAATCCCGCGAAGCGGGGCTAACTTGCTAATTGGTTTGCTAACCATGCTGCATTTTGGCCATAGAATGGAGAAGCCAATCCCACAACCATCTTGTTTATTGGAAGAGGCGGCTTGACCCAGGCAATCACATCGAACGGACTTACGCTGGACAGTGCCTACGCTGTCTGCCGCGCCATCGCTCGCCGCGAGGCGAAGAATTTTTATTACTCCTTTGTCGCTCTTCCAAAACCACGAAAAAACGCCATCTGCGCCATCTACGCTTTCATGCGCAAGGCAGACGACCTGGCCGACGATGAATCCCTCTCTCGCGATGAACGCCGCCGCTCTCTTGAAGTCTGGCTAGCCGAGTGGCGCGCCGTCTGCGCGGGCGGCGCTACGGCCGATCCGGTCTTTCTTGCCGTGCGCGATTGCTCCGCGCGCTTCCAGATTCCGCTCAGCCTGCTCGATGAGTTAGTCGCAGGCGTGACAATGGACCTCGATCAACCCGCTAACCTGCTAACTCGCGATTTCCGCGAAGCGGAAGCTAACTCGCTGCCTTTTTCAACAAAAACCAATTCGATCCACTCCATTCATCAGGATCGAAGCGTCGCTGAGGACCTGCATTATCCAATGCAAGGCGCAATGGTGGAAAACGATGTCCCCGACACCTACGCCACCTTCGACGACCTCTATCGTTACTGTTATCTTGTGGCCTCGGTCGTCGGCCTGGTCTGCATCCGCATCTTCGGCTACATCGACCCGCGCGCTGAGAAGCTGGCCGAAGAGACAGGCATCGCCTTCCAACTCACCAACATTCTGCGCGACGTAGCCGAGGATGCGGAGCGCAATCGCGTCTATCTGCCGCTGGAAGACCTTGCAGCTCACAATGTTTCGCTCGACTCTCTTTTGCATCGCGTTTCCGGCGCGCCCCCCACGGCCAGTGAACGCGCATTGCTCGCCGCCATCGCCCAGCGCGCGAAAAAGTTTTACTCCTCAGCGCAGTTGTTGTTGCCCATGATCGACCGCGAAAGCCGTCCGGCTTTGTGGGTGCTGGTTTCCATCTATCACGGCCTGCTCAAGCGCATCGAGCGCGCGGACTACGATGTCTTTTCCAGTCGCGTGAGCGTGCCGTTGCCGCAAAAACTAGGCATTTTACTCGTGGGCCTGGCGCGAATGGGTTGGGCGCGATTGTTCACTTGATTCAGCGCCAGGTATTTCTTGAATGGGCACGGCTTTACGGCTGCGGAATAAACAATGTTTTGAAAGGGCACGACTTTAGTCGTGCCGCATAGGTTGCAAAAAAAGGCGCGGGCTTTAGCCCCTGAGGGAATTGGATGCATCCCAGGCCAGAAACACTTCGACAAAGCGCGCAGAAGTCCGTGATTGTCATCGGCGCTGGCGTGGCCGGCATGAGCGCGGCCTGTGCTCTGGCCGAGGCTGGCTTTCGTGTGCAACTGGTCGAGCAGCGCGGCTACCTGGGCGGGCGAGCCAACTCCTATCTGCATCCGGGCGTCAACGAGGTCATCGACAACTGCCAGCATGTGCTCTTCGGCTGCTGCACAAATCTGCTGGGCTTCTATCGCCGCATCGGCGTCGCTGATCGCATTCACTGGACCAGCGAGATGACGATGATCGAGCCGGGAGGCCGGCGCTCCGCGCTTGGACCTTTTCGTTTGGGTCCATTCACCCTGCCCGCGCCGTTGCACAGCGCACCAAGCTTCCTCAACGCGAAGGCATTTACTCTTGCCGATAAACTTTCCCTGGGCCGCGCAATGCAGGCGATGATGAAGCCGGAGACGCTCGTTGATTCACACAAGTCGCTCGGCGATTGGCTGCGCAGCCACAAGCAGACCGAAGGCGCAATCAATCGCTTCTGGCGGCTGGTGATTGCCAGCGCGTTGAATGCGGAGATCGATTCGATTGCCGTGCCCTATGCGGCCAAAATCATCCGCGAACTATTTTTGAATTCTGCTGAGGCCGGCAGCATGGGCATGAGCACGGTTCCGCTGAGCGAGTTATACGCGGGTGTAACTCCGTTTCTTGAGCAACGCGGCGGCAGCGTGCTGTTGAACACGCACGTCGAAGGCGCTGCCTGGAATGAAGCGTCAGCACAGTGGCTGATTTGCACGCGCTCGGGCGAACTGATTTCCGACTTCGTGATTCTGGCTTTGCCGTTTGAGGCAACGCAGAAATTATTGCCGCATCTGCCCGCCGAGGAAGGCACGGAGAAGCTGGCTCGCCAGATTGAGCACCATGTGCATTGGCCAATTTGCAGCGTGCATCTGTGGTTTGACCGCGAGATTACCGCCCTCGAACACGCCGTGCTGCTGGATCGCGAGATTCACTGGATGTACAACCAGTCGAGGCTGCAAACCGGGCGCGGAGGGCATTACATCGAATTGGTCGTCAGCGCCACGCGCTCCTTTGCAGCCTTGCCGCGCGAGGCTGCAATCCAGAAAGCGCTCAGCGAGCTTGCGGAGTTTTTCCCGCGCGTAAAAGAAGCAAAGCTGGAAAAAGTTGCGCTGGTCAAAGAGATGCATGCCACGTTCGGCGTGCATCCGGGGATCGATTCTGCGCGGCCTCCTGCTGCATCGCCCTGGCCAAATCTATTTTTGGCGGGCGACTGGGTGCAAACCGGATGGCCTTCGACGATGGAGAGCGCCGCGCGCTCCGGGCACTTGGCGGCAGAAGCGCTTGGTCTCAGCGCGGAGAATCCTTTTAAATGCTTCGAGCCTGATTTGAAACCGCAGGGAATGATGAAGTTCAGGGAATAGGGAACAGGGAATAGTGAATAGTGAATAGAAAAACATCCGATCGAGATTCTACGTAAACTTGAAGAAACAATGCGTTAGTTTGTCACAGAAAAATTATTACCAAGAAGCCACGCCTATTCCCTATTCCCTGTTCCCTGTTTTTTCAATGCGCCAGGAAATAGACGCCGATGCAGATCAGCACGGCCGAGGTCCATCGGCGCCGGTCCACGTTTTCCTTGAGGAATAGCTTGGCGGCGACGGCGTTGGTGAAGACCGTAAGCGAGGCAGTGGCCGGTCCAACCAGACCAAGTTCCATTCGCTGATTCAGAGTGAAGAGCAGGGCAAAGAATGCCACTGCCATGAAAAAAACGCCGGCAAAAAAGAGTGGACAAGTCAGCACAGCTACAATAGCGCCCTTCAGCCCGGAGTGAGCGCGAATCTCGTCCAGATCGCCGACGGATTTCATGGCCGCGGCGGTGAGCACTTCTCCAGCGGTCGAGCTCAGCACAACGGCAGCAATCATCGCCGTGGCGGCCCAGAAGCCTGCGGAAATGACGGGAAGGGAAGTGAGATTCATTGCGGCGCTCCACTATTGTGCGGCGCGGGCTGCTCGGTACGCGAAGGGCCGGGCGCGACCAGCGCGACGCCTAGAGTAATCAGCACGACGCCCAGCCAGCGCTGAAACGAGACCGGCTCATGCAGGCAGAAGTGAGCCAGCAACTCGACCAGCATATTGCCCCATGCCGTGGCCAGCATCACGTAACTCAGGTCAGCCCATGAAAGCGCGGTCAGATAACTGGCAAAAAAACCGATCAAGAGCGCAATTCCAAGCGCAACCCAGGGCGTGAATGCGGCAGCGAAGAGCGCGAGAGGATGCGCCAGAGTCAGTTCAGGAAGGCTGGTCATGCCCTTGGCCAGGCAGGTATTCCCCAGCGGCGCGCAGACCGCAACCAGAATCAAAATCATGGATTGGTAGAGCGATAATTTCTGATGAGCCATGCGCGGTCAGATCCTGACGATGGGACGCGGGTTTTGTAGTATCCAACCCTTTCCGCGGAAAGAAGCGGAAAGGGCGGGGCACGGAGCATTTGCGGAACACACTGCTGTACCTACGCCTTCGCCGCCGCCTCGGCCTGTTTGCTGCGCGACGCCTTCACCATCTTGTTGCGTTGCGCGCGCAGCTTGAGGAAGGACTTGGCCTCGACGTACAGCCGAGGCAGATCGCGATTCACAAACGCCTTCCAAACCACGCGGAATGCGGCCTTGGGCCGGAAGTAATATTCGTCGTAGAAGCGATGCACCATCTCCAGAACGTAATCGACGGGCAGGCCGGGATACTCGATGTGCGCCATCTGATGGCCGCCTTCGTCCATCATCTCGGCGGTATTCACAATGAAGCCGTTGGCCTTGGCGAAATCGTAAAACTCTGTTCCGGGGAAGGCGTGGGCGATGGAGACCTGGATGGTTTCGCAATCCAGCTTCTTGGCGAAGTTGATGGTGTTGCGGATCGATTCCTTGGTCTCGCCGGGCAGGCCGAGGATGAAGTCGGCGTGGATGCAGAGGCCCAGGTCGTGGCAGTCCTTGGCGAAGGCGCGCGCGCGCTCGACCGTGGCTCCCTTCTTGACGTTCTTGAGAATCTGCGGATCGCCGGATTCAAAGCCCACAATCAGCAGCCGGCAGCCGGCTTCTTTCATGGCTTGCAGGGTTTTGCGGTCGGTGGTGACGCGCGAGGTGCAGCTCCAGGTGAGGCCCAGCGGCTTGAGTTTTTCGCAAAGCTCAATCGTCCGCGGTCCCTGAATGTTGAAGGTGTCGTCGTCGAAGAAGAACTCCTTCACATCAGGGAAATTCTCCTTGGCCCACTTGAGCTCGGCGGCCACGTCATCTGTTGACCGCTTGCGCCATGCGTGGCCGCTCAAGGTCTGCGGCCACAGGCAGAAGGTGCATTGCGCCGGGCAGCCGCGCGACGAATAGAGCGCGATGAAAGGATGCAGCAGGAAGGGGACGCTGTAGCGTGTCACGTCCAGGTCGCGCTTGTAGATTTTGGTGGCCCAGGGCATCGCGTCCAGGTCTTCCACCTGCGGGCGGTCGGGATTGTGGACGATCTTGCCGTCCTTCTTGTAGCTGATGCCGAGAATCTCGTTGAGCGGCTTGCCCTGGGCAAACTCGACTACGGAAAAATCGAACTCGCGGCGGCAGATGAAGTCCAGCGCCGAACACTCGTTCAGGGCGCGATCCGGGTCTGTGGTCACCGGCGGCCCGACAAAGGCGATGCGAATCGACGGATGGGCGGCCTTGATGGCCAGGGCAAGATGCTGGTCGCTCTTCCAGCCCATCGTCGAGGTGAACAGCACCAAAAACTCATAGTCTTTGCAGATTTTGATGGTTTCTTCCGGGGAGATGTGATGCGGGGAAGCATCCAGCACGCGCGAACCTTCCAGCAATCCGGCCGGGTAGGTCAGCCAGACGGGGTACCAGTAGGACTCAATCTCGCGCGTGGCCGGCCAGCGCGAGCTCGCGCCGCCGTCAAAATTCTCAAACGAGGGGGGATTCAGCAATAGCGTCTTCAGGGGCATTGTCATCCCTTTCATTCTAACATTTTGGGCATTTTTTAGGATTCCGGCAGGTGGCGCATGACATTTCTTGCGCCTGGCTTACTTTGCGTGCAGTTCCTGCAGCCAGTCTTCCATGTGACCGAGGGCGCGCAACAGGCTCAGACGCGCTTTGGCCAGGTCAAATCCCGCGTCCAGCGAGTCTTGAAATTTTTGGCGCTCGTCGATGCGGGCCAACTGCTCTGCTTTGGGCGTCAACTGTTGAGGCGCGCCAGGGCCGGCTGCCGCGCCGTTGCCCATCTCCAGTTGCGCCAGCACGGCCTGCAACTGCTCATGGGCGATCTGCTGTTTAAGGCTGGCTATCTCCGCCATCGTGTCCAGCTCGCGCAGGCTGCCGGTCAACTCCGCGATCTGCACTTCATTTTGCCGTTGTGCCTGTTCGGCCTCGACCGTGGCTCTGAGCGCGTCGGCAGCCGACTCTCTGGCCTTGGCGCGATGCACCAGGTCAAAGAGCGGCACCTGAATCGAGAATCCCGAGCTGAAGTTGTTGGTTGGGATCGGGTTCTTGTAGTAGTTGTCGGCGTCGTTCAGTAGCTTGGTGCTACGGAGGTACTCCGCGTCAAAACTGATCTGGGGGATAAGCGTGTACTTCGTGTCTCCCCGTGCCATCTTTTGTTTTGAAAGCGCATACATCTGCGCCGCTTCAATGCCTTTTGTGGCGCGTCCCGTTTCATCTGCCCGCACAGCCGGAATCTCCGGAATGCTGGCGTGGTCCGGCATGATGGAGCCGGTCGGCAGGCCGGTGAGTGCGGTAAGCTGCTTTGCTAGTGTGCCGGCGCGCGTCTCCATGTGCAGCCGCTTCAGCTTCAACTGGGCCGCTTCCAACTGCGCCTGCAATAAATCGCTCAACGGATCGATGCCAGCTTCGGCGCGTTGCTGCTCGATGGTCACAAGTCTGTCTGCGAACGTCTCCTGCTGGCGAGCCGCGTCCAGTTCATGCTCGACGGTATCCAATTCAATGTAAGCCGTGGATGCGTCCAGCGTCACCTGCTCGCGAATGTCCTTCAGGCGAAGAGTTGCGGCCTGGAGCGCGGCGCGCGCCGCTGCGATGTAGCTGTGTTGAGGAAGGCTGAACACCATCGACTGCACAGTGCCGTTCAAAATCGACGGCACTCCTCCCATAAAGCCGACAGAAGGCACTGCGGGAAGCCCCGAGCCGAGCATCAAGCTCGGAATATAAACATCTTTGGTCTGCGACAGAGCCGCATTCGCCTTGTCCACATCGGCCTGCGCCAGCCTCACCGCAGTCGAATTGCGCTGCGCCAGGTCCACCACCGTGGAGAGCGAGACCTGCGCCGAAACCAGCGCGGGCGCAGTCGCCATCGCCATGCAGACGAGCATCCTAGTCCAGCGCTTCAGCGGATTGTCTCCGATTCTCACGTCCACTCGCAACCCTTCAATGCTTCAGTTCCTATTTCATTTCCAGCGCCGGCTTGTAATCATGCGCCAGGGCCAGCGCCGCCGCCCGTTCCCGGCTGGCCGCCGCCGTGTCGCCAAGCTGTTGCTTCAAACGAGCCAGCCAGGTATGCGCCACAAACGCCGGCCCTTCCTCGGTCTTTGCGCTGCCCGCAAGATAGTCTTCAAGCATTTTGGCTGCCAGCGCCGGATCGCGTTTTGTTTCGATCAGCACGGAAGCCCCGTTGTACAGCGCCACGCCCGCGTGCTTGTCCCGCTCGGCCGTATTCTCTCCGCTGCGCACCGCCGACTCCATCTCCGTCCAGCGTTCCCGCCGGCGATAGAAATCGGCCAGCGTCATCCACTGCAAAGCCGGATGCGCCGACCCTGTGATCGCCTGCTTCAACTCTCGCTCGGCCGTGCCGTAGTCCTTGCGATGTTCGGCGATTTTGCTCCTCAGTTCATGGGCGCGCACCGGGTCGAATTTGTCCAGTTGCGCGGCCACTGTTTCAGCCTTGTCGATGCCGCCGCCCACCACTCCGGGCGCTTGCTCGTAAAACTCGCCCAGGCTGGCCAGCGCCTCGGAATTGCGGGGATTCAACCGGGCGGCCTCTTCAAACTCGGTTCGCACCTGCTTGGCCAGCGAATACGCATTCAGAAACGACGCCCGGCTGGCCTTCTCGCCCAGCGCGCGTCCCAGCCAGAGATGATCGTCGGAGTTCTGTGCGTCCAGTTTTACCGCCTGCTCGCAATCGTACGCGGCTCGATCCCAATTCTCCAGAGAGTATTCCACGCGGCATCTGAGGTTATACGCTTCGGCCCTGTTGTCGGGCTTGTTCAATTTGTCCAGCGTATCCAGCAGCGCCATCGTCTTATCCGCCTCGCCGGCCTGCAAGGCCGCGTTGGCCTCGGCAAGCAACTCTCTCTGCCCCGGCGCGGGCGCCGGAAGCGCAGCGGCTGCTGCCCAGACCACCCACGACAGTATGAGCCCCGTCAACACCCTCACCGCACAACCTTGATCGGAATGCCCTCCTGCAAAGGCTGTCCGTTTTCTGTACCGGTTGCCACCAGATCCCCCTCCGCAAGTCCGGAGAGAATGGCTACCTGGGTTATATTGATGGTCCCGATGGTCACATAGGTTCTCTGCAACGCACCTTTCACCACCTTGAAGACGTAGGTCTTGCCGTTTTCAGAGTGCAGCGCCTCGCGCGGGATGCTCAATGTGTTGGGCTCGCTGGAGATGGTTGCTTTTACGGTCACGTTGGTGTCCGGCAGCAGTTCGTCGTCCACATCGTCGATCTTGACCAGCACCTCGCCCACGCTGCGCGTGCCCAGATTGATCACCGTAATCGGCGTCAGCTCGATGTGTCCGTTCCAGATATGACCTTGCTTGGCGTCCCACGTGATCTGAATCTTCTGGCCAACGGCCAGGCGTCCGATCTCCGGCTCGTCGAAGTAGGCCCTCACCCGCTCGTGGTGCAGGTCGGCCAACTGAAGCAGCAGCTTGCCCTCTTCGACAAACTCCGTGCGCCCCGCATCGAGGTGATAGACCGTTCCTGCCGCGGGAGCGCGCACCACGCTCTGCGCCAGCACCTGTCGCGCCTCCGTCAGGCTGGCTTGAGCGTCGGCCAGCGCGGCTCGCGCCCGTTCCACCTCTGCCGGCGAATAGCGGTTGACTGTGCCCTGCTCCACGGCCTTCAGATTGGCTTCCGCCGTCTCCAGCCGCTGCCGGCCCGCAGCCACCTCGCTGGTCGAAGCCGCCCCGGTCGAGTTGAGTTTGGTCAGCAATTCCAGGCTTCGGCGCGCCTCGTCGCGTTCCAGCCGCGCGCGCGTCTGGTCGGCTGTCGCCATCTGGCGCTCCTGCTGGGTTCCATTGTGGGTTACCGCTTCCAGCCCTGCCTGCGCCGCCCTCACGCCGCTCTCGGCCGAGGCTGCACGGGCTCGCGCCTGCAAGTCGTCCAGCACCATCAGTAGCTTGCCCGCAGCTACCTGGTTGCCCGGCTGCACATACACTTCCTTGACCGTGGTCGCAATCGGGCTGTGAAGTTCGTAGTTCTGCTCCGGCTCAACCCGGCCGTTGGTGCTGACAGTGCTTACCAGTTGCGTGTGTGTCGCCTCGGCTACACGTACCCGCAGCCGCTCCCGTGTCAGGGCCCGTACTGCAAAAAAGACGATGATCAGAAGGACGGCCGAGCCTCTCCAAAACCAGAGCCGGACCGTTTGCTTACTTTCTTGTGTCATTCAGTCAACCAGAGACAGTAAGC
>Ga0224555_1000051_pt1 | contig 143194 bp, 119 predicted proteins | sample 714S23034metaG_FD_180687 | JGI IMG/M metagenome (GOLD analysis project Ga0224555, IMG submission 180687) | Peat soil microbial communities from Stordalen Mire, Sweden - 717 S2 30-34 | ecosystem: Environmental > Terrestrial > Soil > Wetlands > Peat | place: Sweden: Norrbotten County, Stordalen...
AGGCTCGAAGCAAGGAAACTCTCGATCAGGCCATCACCGAGGCTCTCCCACACATCACCCCCGCCAACGCTCACGCTTGGTTCAGGCTCGCTCTAAATGGTCTACAGTAAAACGGAAAATGCTCTAAGGGACTCGAGCAGGGTGCGGGTTTCGCTGAGTACAGCGTCGGCTTTGGCGGAGGAGAGCGGCCAGCGAAGGACGCCCTGCGGAGTGAACTGCGCGCCGCGCTTGGCGTTGCGGGAGACGAGCTTCATCATGGCAGCGGGATCCACCATAGCGCGTGCCAGCGATGCGTTGCCTTGCTGAGAGGTGTCCGCTGCGGCCGCAGCGAAGCGAATGTGGAGCATCTCGACGAAGACCTTTGCGGCAGGCTTGGCGGGCTGCGGTCTCCGGGTCAAAGTGAGCATGGTGTGTTGCGGACCCGCGCCGGAAGATGCGGCTGGGCGTGGGAGTTCGACCTGGGTGCGCTTGCGGTCGAGTTGAGCAATACCGAGCCGCTCGCAGAGCAGGCGGAGCGAGCCGGCGGCGAGGAGATTGAGGACCGACTCGGGCGGGTCGCCGTAACGGTCCTGCAGTTCGGCACGTACGTCGGCGAGCGCAGCCTCGTCCTCCGCCCCGGCGATGCGCTTATACATGCGCAGGCGCTGGTTTTCCTCTGGGATGTAGCTGGAATCGATGCGCACGGAGATGCCCAGGTTGATCGAGGTGCCGGCGTGGGCCGGCTTCTCTTCCTCGCCTTTGATCTTGCGCACGGCTTCTTCGAGCATCGAGGTGTACATCTCGAAGCCGACGGCCTCGATGTGGCCGGACTGTTCGCCGCCGAGCATGTTGCCGGCGCCGCGGAGTTCGAGGTCGAGCGCGGCGATCTTGAAGCCGGCGCCGAGGTCGGAGAACTCCTTGAGCGCAGCTAGCCGGCGGCGAGCGATCTCGGTCAGCTCCGTCTCCGGCGGAATGAGCAAGTAGGCATAGGCGCGGCGGTTGGAGCGCCCGACGCGGCCGCGCAGTTGGTACAACTCCGCAAGTCCGTGGCGATCGGCCCGGTTGACGACGATGGTGTTGGCGAGTGGAATGTCGAGGCCGTTCTCGATGATGCTGGTGGCGACGAGCACGTCGTACTCGTGGTTCATGAACGCGAGCATCACGCGCTCCAGCTCGGCCTCGGGGAGCTGGCCGTGACCGATGACGATACGGGCCTGCGGCACAAGTTCGCGGATCTTGGTGGCGAGTTCATAAATGGTCTCGACCCGATTGTGGACGAAGTAGGTCTGGCCGCCGCGTTCGAGTTCCATCTCGATGGCGGTGCGCACCAGCTTCTCGTCAAACTTGGCGACGATGGTCTGGATCGCCATGCGGTCCTTGGGCGGCGTCTCGATGATGGACATATCGCGCAATCCGATCAGCGACATGTGCAGCGTGCGCGGGATGGGCGTGGCGGACATCGCGAGCACGTCGATCTGTGCGCGCATCTGTTTCAGGCGCTCCTTGTGGCGCACGCCAAAGCGCTGCTCCTCGTCGACGACGAGCAGACCGAGGTCCTGAAACTTGAGGTCCTTCGACAGGATGCGGTGGGTGCCGATGAGGATGTCGACTTGGCCCGCAGCGGCCTTTTCGAGGATGGCCTTCTGCTCCTTCGCCGAGCGGAAGCGCGAGATCATCTCTACGTTGACAGGGAAGTTGGCAAAGCGGCGCTTGAACGACTCGTAGTGCTGGAAGGCGAGAACGGTGGTGGGTGTAAGAACAGCGACCTGTTTTCCATCCTGCACCGCTTTGAACGCGGCGCGCATGGCAACCTCGGTCTTGCCGTAGCCGACGTCGCCGCAGAGCAGGCGGTCCATGGGCTGCGGAGTTTCCATGTCGGCCTTGATATCGGCGATGGCAGTGATCTGGTCGTCGGTCTCGTTGAAGTCGAAGGCGTCCTCGAATTCGCGCTGCATGTTGGTGTCGGGCGAGAATGCGGTACCGGTCGCTGCGTGGCGCTGTGCGTAGAGCTTCAGCAGTTCACCGGACATGTCGGCCATGGCCTTCTTGACGCGCGCCTTGGTCTTCTGCCAGGCCTGGGTGCCGAGTTTGTTGAGCTGCGGCGCGGGCCCGGTGTCGGTGCTGCGATACTTCTGGATCAAGTCGAGGCGCGTAAGCGGGACGTAAAGCTTGGCCTCGTCGGCAAACTCAAGGATCATGAGTTCGAGCGGCGGCTGATCATGCTCTTCAATGACGCGCAGACCACAGTAACGGGCGATGCCGTGCTCGACGTGAACGACGTAATCGCCGACAGCCAGATCGCGAAAGTCGGAGACAAATGCGGCGGTCTTGGACTTGCTGCGGGCGATGGGGCGGGCCTGGACGTCAGCGTCGTCGACCAGATCCTGCGCGCCGAAGAGGACGAACTGACGGGCGGTGGCACGGCCGTCGGCGTCGCGGAGGTCGAGCACCTGGACGCCGTTGGCGATGGCGGCCTTGACGATGACCGGAGTGCGCAGGTCACCGGCGAGATAGCTGGACTCCGAATAGACGGTGGTGCTGCCCGGGGCCTGCGTGCGCGAGCCGAGACGATAGGCCACCTGGTACTCCTGCAGGAGACCGGCGAGACGTTCGACCTCGCCTTGATTCGGCGCGGCGATGAGAACACGCGCATCCTGCTGCGTGAGCGTGTTAATGGCCTCGACCAGAGCGGGGATATTGCCGTGGAAGCGCTGGGTGGGGCGGGTGGCGAAGTCGACCTCGGAGAGCTCGGACCGGTCCGCATCCAGAACGTCGACAGCGCCGAGCTGGTCAAGTTCGAAGCCGGAATAACCGCGCAGCCGGTCGTCCAAATCCCAGGGCGAGATGTAGATGTCATCTGGCCGGACGAGTGAGCCAATGCCGGAACGCTCGTGACGCTGCTCGACCTTGTTCCACCAGCGTTCGCCTTGGTTCTTCACCATGGCAGGCTCTTCGACAAAAACGCGCGTGGCAGGGCCGAGCAGATCGAGCAATGTGCTGCTGGCGCCTGCAACCGGAGCGAAGAACTCCCAGCCCGGGAAGATCGTCGCTTCCCCGCTGCGCGTCGCAATATGGGTTTGCAGCTCGTTTGGCTCTTCCCCGCCTTCGAGTTGCGCACCTGGCAAGCCCGAGCGGGTGAGCCGCGCATTGATCGCGGTGAGAATCTTGTTGGTGACCGGCGTTTCCGTAAGCGGCAGCAGCAGCGCTTCATCCAGCGTGGCGGCGGAGCGCTGGGTCTCGGGATCGAAGCGGCGGATGGACTCCACCTCGTCGCCGAAGAACTCGACGCGAACGGGCCGGTCCATCTCCTGCGAGTAGACGTCCAGGATACCGCCGCGCAGAGTGACCTGGCCGGGCATCTCCACCACATCGACGCGCGTGTAGCCGACGGAGAGGAGGTGCTCGACGAGCATGTCGGGCAGGTACTCTTCGCCGCGCTTGAGATGCAGGGCGAGCGCGGCATAGTGGTCGCGCGGGAACAGGCGCATGCAGGCCGCTTCGACGGGCGCGATCACCAGGCGTGCGGTGCCGCTGGCGATCTTCCAGAGCGTTGCGGCGCGCGACTCCTGAATTTCCGGGTGTGGGGAGAGATTTTCGAACGGAAGGACATCATGCGCGGGAAAGCGCAGGACAGATTCCGGGTCGAGCGCACCGGTCAGTTCGCAAGCAGACAGGATGGCGGCGTGCAGCGCCTCAGCGGCCTTGTTGTCGGCGACCAGGACAAGACAGGGGGCGTGGGCCGCGCGGGCGAAGAGCGGAAGATACAGCGCGCGGGCGGTAAAGGTGAGGCCGGAGACGCGTCTTCGCCCGCTGCCGGCACTTAGATGGCGCCGGACACGTTCGAAGGGTACGCAGTTTTCAAGGTCCGCAAGCAGCTCGCGGACGAAGGGCAAAATCATAAGCTGAGGTTAAGTCTACCTGTTGGGACGTTGCGTTGCCCGGAAGCCAGTATCCATGCGCGGCGCGGAAGGAGACGACGCCTTGTTGCTAGAATCGAGGTAAACATGTCGACGATGACTGCACTATCGCCTGAGGTTCTTGCCAAGTACCAGCCTGTGATCGGGCTGGAGGTCCATGTCCAGCTCCTGACCGAGACGAAAGCGTTCTGCGGGTGCGTGAACCGCTATGGCGGCGAGCCGAACACGCATGTGTGCCCGACGTGTCTTGGGCTGCCGGGCGCGCTGCCGGTGTTGAACCGCCGTGCGGTGGAGTTGGCCGTGCTGGCGGCGAAGGCGATCCACTGCGAGATTCGCGAGACCAGCGTGTTTTCGCGCAAGAACTACTTCTATCCGGATTCGCCGAAGGGCTACCAGATCTCGCAGTTCGACCTGCCGATTGCGGAACACGGCTGGATCGACGTGCCGGACGCAACCGGCGCCGCAAACGGGGTCCCCGGCGACAGGTCCTCGTCGCCGGGGTGTAAACGCATCGGCATCACGCGGCTGCACCTGGAAGAAGACGCGGGCAAGAGCCTGCACGATGGCTTCGCGGATTCCGTCTCGCGGACGTACATCGACCTGAACCGCTGCGGCACGCCGCTGGTGGAGATTGTGAGCGAGCCGGACATTCGCACGCCGGATGAGGCGTTTGAGTACCTGACGCGGCTGAAGGAGATCCTGCTCTACACCGGCGTTAGCGACTGCAACATGGAAGAGGGCAGCCTGCGCTGCGACGCCAACGTGAGCGTGATGCTGAAGGGAGCGGAGAAGTTCGGCACAAAGGCGGAAGTGAAAAACGTCAACAGCTTCCGCTACATCCGCGCGGCGTTGGAGTATGAGATTGAGCGGCAGATCGAACTGCTTGAGAGCGGCAACCGCGTGAAGCAGGAGTCGCGGCTGTGGAACAACGCCGAGGGGCGGACTTATTCCATGCGCTCGAAGGAGCAGGCGCACGACTACCGCTATTTTCCCGAGCCGGACCTGCCGCCGCTGGTGGTCGGCGAGGCGTGGCAGCACGAGATACTGAAGGCACTGCCCGAGCTGCCCGAGGCGCGGCGCGCGCGGATGATCGCGGAGTACGACATCAACCAGCAGGACGCGATGACGCTGACGGCGACACGTGCGTTTGCCGATAGTTTCGAAGCAGCGGCCAAGGCGGCGAAGAGCCCGAAGCGCGTGGTGTCGTTGATTACGAGCGAGCTGACTGGGCGACTGAAGGCCGCTGGGCTTGAGCTTGAGCAGTCGCCGGTGTCGCTGAAGGGCATTGTGCAGGCGGCGGACCTGGCGGAGTCGGGCGAGCTTTCGAGCAAGATGCTGAAGCAACTGCTGGACACGTGCTTCGCCGAAGGCAAGGACTTCGCCGAGGTGTACGAGCGCGACAAGCCGCAGCAGATATCGGATGCGGGCGCGATCGAGGCGATGATCGACGAGGTGATCGCTGCCAATCCGAAGCAGGTGGCGCAGTATCTTGGCGGCAAAAAGACGGTCGCGGCGTTCTTCGTGGGCAATGTGATGCGGCTCTCGAAAGGGCAGGCGAATCCGGTGCTACTGAATGAACTGGTCACACGCAAGCTGGACAGCTTAGGCGGCAGCTCTTAGCATCTGGATTTCGCGAACGCACAACGCTCATGCAACTGTGGGGCTTTTGCCGGCTTCCAAGCATGGTGGAGGCAAACCCATGGCAACGAAGAGAGCAGCAAAGAAGGGCTCGTCCACTCGCAAGTACAGTCCGGCGGCTGGCAAGAGCGTCGAACGCGAGATGAAGGCGATGAAGCAGGGCAAGCTGAAGAGTGGACGCAGCGGCAAGAAGGTGACCAACCCCAAGCAGGCTATTGCAATCGGTTTGTCCGAGGCGCGCAAGGCGGGCAAGAAAGTTCCGCCGCCAAAGAAGAGCTAGCCAGAAACGACTTCAAGCCGCCGGGGCGAGCGGTGCTTACTTCTTGTCGGAACCGGAGGATGCCGGCGCCGCAGCAGGTGCTGCCGGAGCGCTGGAAGCTGACGGCGGCGAGGGGTCTTTGCTCGCCGAAGCAGCCGCCGCCACTGAGGGCACATCGGACGAGGAGCCTGTGTCGCTCTTGCCCCCGCTCCCCGACGCGGACGGTTTAGCGTTGCCGTAGCCATCCGCAAACCAGCCGCCGCCCTTGAATGCAATGGCAGGCGCGGAGGCGACACGCTCCAGCAGGCCTCCACAGTGTGGGCAGGCGGTGATCTCCGGATCGGAGAATTTCTGGATCTTTTCAGTGCGGCGCTTGCACAGCGTGCACTCGTATTCGTAAAGCGGCATGTTCCGGTCCCTGCTTAGAGTTTAACGTATCCCGGCTTAAGCCACGGCCTGCGGCGCCGTGGCCGCGGAACTCGGCGGTTCAATCCCGCTCTGCCGCCACAGGGTCCAGCAGCCTGCGGCAAACACGATGATCAGCAAGGGGCCATCCACCAATTTGCGCACGTACCACCCAAAGGCAGCGATTCCATTCGTGACCGCGAAGAGTATTGCCAGATACAGAATTGTCCTTGCCATGGTAGTGAAGCTGGCGAAGAAGCGCCATGCAATCAGCGCAAGCAGCAGAGTGACTGGAGCGACATCGTACTCCAGTATCCGCGGATCGAGCAGAATTACGCCGACGAGCAGCACTGGAACCCACTGGTTGAGCGAGACGCGGCCCTGCAAATACCTGCGGGAGAGGTACAGCAGCACGCCAAACAGCGGGACTGCGTAGCAGACGTAAAAGATAAGCCAAGCCGGCGAGTAGGGGATCCCCTTTCGAAACAGGGCATCGCTGAAGAGGCCTGCGGGACTGCAGCCGAAGTCGCGGTTGTAGAGGAACTGCAGGTCGACCGCCTTCATAAAGTTCCGGAAAAGCGAGGGCCAGAGCACCGGCTGAATGGCGAACAACCCAACTCCGACGGCAGCGGTCAGGCTGGCCGGGAGCCACTGTCTGCGCGCGGACAACGCCGGAATCACGATCAGGCTCAGCAGCGGGGCTTTGACACATGATGCGGCTAATGTCGCTGCATAAAACCAATTCCAGTTCCCGCGTCGCCAGCCCACGGTCGCGGCCAACAGCACCATAGCGTAGAGAATGTAGGCTATATTGCCACTCAGGACGGACTCATTCTCAAGAAATCCCGGAAAATAGACGCTGGCGGCTGCGAGATATAGAAAGCAGCGCCTCTCGTTCACCGTAGTAGCCTGCATCGCAAACCAGATTTGCCCCAAGACCGCGAATACGTACACCAACCAGTAAGAGGCGCCGCTCAGCCAGAACGGAAGTTTGCCGACGAGACGAAGGACAGGAAGTGTGATCGGAGAGTAGACGTAGCTGTAGGGAAGAGCTCCACTTAGAGACCCTCCCTGCTCGTGGTAGGCCTGTTGCACAGCCATGGCATCGGCATAGGGATCGTGGCCGATGCGCAGGGAATGAATCGCGGTGACGTAAACCTGCATGTCCCAGCCGGAATCTCCGAATTTGGCGTTGATGCCAACCGCCAACACTACCGCGACCCACAGCCCGATGATGATTCGGCGGCGGACGGTCAATTTGGCGGCTTCGAGCGGCGGAACAGCGGTCAACGCGATACCTCGACGTCGCTGACCATCACTTCCTCGCTTGCCGTATTCTGCGCGGTTCGCGAGCGCATCCCCCAGGTGATCATGCTGCTTACCGAAAGGTTCCAAACCGATCCGAGAACGATGCCGGCGAAGCCGGCGAGATACCACTCCACTCCACCCTGCCAGAGAGCGCGCGCGAAGACGACGTTAGCTACTGCGCCGAACGAACACGCCATGACAAACCGCACCAAACCGCTCCACATTTGCCCACCTCGCAAACGCCGGCTGCGGAAGGTGATGAGGTTATTCAGGGTGAAGTTCTCGATCATGGCGACGAAGGTGGCGGCAATCTGCGCCGCAACAAAACTGGCGGCGAATACACGGCTGAAGAGGAGAAACACCAGCAGATGCGCCGCGAGACCGATTCCGCCGACGAGTGCGTACAGCGCCATGTGCAGGGGGACGACGCCACCCAAACGTTTGTTCAGGATGAGAAAAAGGTACTCGATGCCCACGACGACATCGAGCTTGCTCTCACCGTGACGGCGCACCCCGAACCTGTATCCGACCTCGCCATAGCGAACCGGAACCGGGCTGGACGCGAGCAGGTCGACGAGTATCTTGAACCCGCCACCCTGCAGGTCGTGCACAGCTTCGAGCAGGAAGGTGCGGCGAAGGAGGAAGAAGCCGCTCATGGGGTCGGTAAGCTTGGCGTGGCAAACGGACTGGCTGATCTTCTCGCCCAGGCGGCTCAACATGACCCGCCACGGTCTGAACTCGCCCATGCTGCCTCCGTCAGACTTTCTGGTTCCGACGACGACGTCGAGCGAGTCCTCGCGCAGGCGGTCGAGCATACGGGGAAGGATGCTCGCGTCGTGCTGCAAATCCGCGTCCATGACCGCGACCACGGGCGCTGTCGTCGACATCATGCCCTCGATGCAGGCCGATGACAGCCCGCGCCGGTCTACGCGGTGAATCAGCCGGATGCGCGAGTCCCAACGAGCATGCGCGGAGATGACGCTGGCTGTACCGTCGGGAGAGTCGTCGTCAACGAAGATCGCTTCCCAGGCCAGCCCGCGGAGGGCTTCCGTAAGTTGGGCAATCACCAGGGGAATATTGTCGCGCTCGTTGTACGTGGGCAGCACAACCGCCAGGTCCAGCGCGGGGGATTCCGGGAGTGAAGCGGGGAGGCTCGCGGTCGAACTTTCGACCAGCTCGACTGACGAGGCGGATGACATCAACAGCTTTCTCCTACCGGAACACTCTGAAAATGAAAAAGGTAGACCTTCCGGGCGACGGCGGAACGCATGAGCTGGAATGACCCTTGTATATTGTAGAACCTGTCTGCGGCGGAATGTTCTGTAGATGACATGATTTTTTTTGAAGACCCCCATCCGGAACTGACGCGGTTGGGCCAAAAATGGCTGCTCCAGCCGCGTATTTCAAGAGCTTCCCAACTCCACAAGGCGTACGCTTGCAATGGCTTCGACCTTGCGCAGCGCCTCGATTGCGGGGGTGGCTTCGCCGGCGTTCTGCACGTCGATCTGGACCACGGCCAAGGCCTGGCCCTGCGGCACGCGCTGCGAACGGGTCGAGCGGCCCAGGGCAAAGTTTGCGATGTTCAGCGAGTGCTCGCCCAGGATGGTTCCAATGCGGCCCACCACGCCGGGAACGTCGTGGTTGCGGATGGTGACGAGGGTGCCGTTGAGCGGGGCCTCGATGTCGATGCCGTCGTAGGTGAGCAGGCGCGGCGAATTGCCATGCAGCACCGTTGCCGACGCGCTGGCATCGCCCTCCGAAGAGTGGAGGACGATCTTGAGCGTGCTGCCGGCGCCGCCGGTAGTGAACTCCTTCTTTTCTTCCTGAATGCGGATGCCGCGTTCCTGCGCGATGGCCGCCGCGTTGATTCGATTGACGGCTTCGGAGTTCGCGAAGACACCGCAGATGGCCGCGTTGCGGATGAGTTCGGTTTTGCCCTGGGCAATTCGTCCGGCATAGGTGATCTGGATGCACTCGAGATTGCCCGGTGCGGCGTGCGACAGAAACAGCCCGAGGCGCTCGGCCATGTCGATGTACGGGGCGATCTTGACATACTCCTCGTGCGAGAGCGACGGCAGATTGACAGCGTTCTGGACGACACCGAGCTTGAGGTAGTCACGTACCTGCTCGGCAAGCTGGATGCCGATTGCCTCCTGCGCCTCGTTGGTAGAGCCGGCGATGTGCGGAGACAGGAGCACGGTTTCGAGGCCAAAGTACGGCGACTCCTTCAGCGGCTCGTTGCGGAAGACATCGAGCGCGGCTCCGGCGACATGACCTGAGCGGAGAGCTTCGGCGAGCGCTTCGTCGACGATCAACTCGCCGCGCGCGCAATTGATGATGCGGATACCGGGCTTCATGATCTTGATCGATGTGGCGTTGATCATGCCCTCGGTCTGGCTGGTGAGGCCGACGTGCAGGGTGAGGTAGTCGGACCGCTTGAAGATCTCGTCGATGGGCACAAGCGTGACCTGGTTCTCGCGCGCGACGACCGGCGCGATGAACGGATCGTAGCCGATCAACTCCATGCCAAAGCTTTGCGCGCGGCGGGCGACTTCGAGGCCGATGCGGCCCAGCCCGACGATACCCAGGGTTTTGCCGCGCAGTTCCGAGCCCTGCAGCGACTTTTTCTCCCACCTGGCCGCATGCATGGTGGAGTTGGCACGCGGGACGGAGCGGGCCATGGCGATCATGAGGCCGACGGTGAGTTCGGCAACGGCAACCGCGTTGGCGCCGGGCGTGTTCATCACCACAATGCCGCGATGGGTGGCGGCGTCGGTGTCGATGTTGTCGACACCCACACCGGCGCGGCCGATGACGCGCAACTTGGGCGCCGATTCCAGCAGCTTGGCGTCCGCCTGCACGGCGGAGCGGACGACGAGCGCGTCGGCATCGGCGAGCTCAGCTTCGAGGCCGCCGGGGCCGAGTTTGGCGATCTGGTCGGCGGTGACGACGTTCCAGCCGGGCTCCTGCTTCAACACCGCCAGCGTAGCCGGAGAGACTTTCTCTGCGAGAACAATCTTCATGGACATCTTTCTTGCCGCTCAGCTCGCGCTCAAGTGCGCTGGCGGACGGCGGATCGAGCTACCGGTTGAGTTGCAAGGCTCCCCTGAGAGCACCGTTACTTCGCTCCGACCAGCGCTGCGCCCGCCTCGGCGTGCTTGAGGGAGCAACAGGCGTCGGTGCGGCCGCAGAGGCACGAGGCGTCGGCGGCTGCGGTGGCGGAGCGCTCGGCGAAGACCTTCTGCGCGGCGATGAGGCCGTTGCCGAAGGCGAAGCCGGGCGATGGGAACGATTTGGCGACGACCTGCTCCAGCGCCCCGATGAGGGCGATGGTGTCTAGGTAGTCGAAGAAACCGAGGTGGGCGATGCGGAAGATCTTGCCCTTCATCTCCCCCTGGCCGTTGGCAATGATGGCGCCAAAGCGGGATTTCAGCTCCTTGACGATGACTCCGGAGTCGACGCCCGCGGGTGCGTTGACGGCGGTGGCGGCCGCGGAGGGGCAATCCGGAGCGAACAGCCCCATGCCAAGCGCCTGCACGGCGGCGCGGGTCATGGCGGCAAGGGTCTCGGCGTTCTCGATAAGCTTCTTGCGTCCGGCCATGAGGTCGCCGCCAGCCTGGCCGGCGATGTAGTCAAGCGCGGCGCCGAGGGCGGCGATCAAGGCCACCGCGGGCGTGTAGGCGCTCTCGCCGTTCTTTGCGTTCTTGCGCTCCTTGCGCAGGTCGAAGTAGTAGCGCGGGTTGTAGGTCGCCTCCATGCGGTCCCAGGTGCGCTGGCTGATGGCGAGGTAGCTGAGGCCGGGCGAGATCATGACCGCCTTCTGCGAGCCGCCGATGAGGACGTCGACGCCGAGCGCGTCCATGTCGAGGTGCGTGGTGCCGAGGCCGGTGATGGCGTCGACGACAAGCAGCGCCTCAGAGTGGGTCTCCTGCAGCAGCTTCGCGACGGCGGGGACGCAGTGGCGGACGCCAGTCGACGTCTCAGAGGACTGCATGAAGACGGCGCGGGTTTCGAGCTTGAGCGCGGCCTTGACCTGGTCGAGCGAGAAGGTCTGGCCGTAAGGCGCGGAGACGACATCGACTTCGCAGCCGAAGGCCTTGGCGAGGCCGATCCAGCGCTCGCCGAACTTGCCGGCGGTGAGGACGAGGACACGGTCGCCGGGCGAAGTGAGGTTCGAGACGGCAGCTTCCATCGCGCCGGTTCCCGAACTGGAAAGAATGATGACGTCGTTCCTGGTGCCGACAAAGTCCTTCATTTGCGCGAGCACACGGGTGTAGAGGGCGCGGAACTCGGCGGTGCGGTGGTGAATATCGGCCGCGGCCATGGCGAACTGGGCAGCAGGAAGCAGGGGGGTCGGGCCTGGAGTGAACAGGCGGGTCTTCTGGATCATGTGTCCATTGTATCCAGCCTTGCGGCGGCTGGCGCATAACGAAAAATGCTAACCACGGATTTTCACGGGATCAGGACGGATTAGACAACTATTGACCAGGGACATTGAGGGACTTGATCCGTGTGCATCCGTGGTTGCCTTTGGGATTCACTTGGCCAGCTCGGCTTTGACCAGTTCGGAGACAAGCTTGCCGTCGGCACGCAGGCCGGTGGCCTGGATGCGCTGCTGCGCGAGCTTCATGGCGGCGCCCATATCGCGGGGGCCAGGCTTCTGGCCGCTGGTTTGGGCGAGTTCGGTGATGGCTTCGGCCACGATTGCGCGGAGCTGGTCCTCGCCGGCGGCCTGGGGCATGTAGGCCTCGATCATGCCGATTTCGGCCTGCTCCTTGGCGGCGAGCTCGGGACGATTGCCCTTGGTGAAGCTCTCGACGGACTCGCGGCGCTGCTTGAGGAGCGTGCTAAGTATCTGAGTCTGCTCAGCGTCGGTGAGCGGCTGGCGCTTGTCGATCTCTTTGGAGCGCAAGGCGGACTTGACCATGCGCAGGGTGAGGAGGCGGTGCTCGTCGTGGGCCTTCATCGCGGTGATGATGTCGGCGTTGACCTTTTCGCTGATGCTCATTGCTTGCGTCCTTCCGGTGGTACCCCCACCCCCCAGGTACTATCTTGCGGGGAAATCTTTTGGTTGCTTTGGGTTAGCGGATGATGGTCTGGCTAAAATATCCCATCTATTGAAGTTACTCCTAAGATCGTGCAAGCGTTGGGGTTAGGAACCGAAATGTGTTTGTTTCGGCTAAAGTATTCCATTCATTTGAGTTGTCGCCGGAGCTTGCCGGCTCACGGAACGGCTTCGCCTAATTCTCCCTAACTTTAATTGTACGGGTTGGGGAGGGGTGAATCAGCAATCTATTTTTCGCGCGAAACGGTGCGTGGTTATTGGGGATTCGCGTTTTGGGGCCAGTTTGGGGGCTTGACAATGCGGATTTGCCGGGAAATTTGAAGGATTTTTTCTTGACCGTGGAAGACGAGGATGGAAAAACATCAGGTCGTGCCAGAACTTTGAGAATAGGATTGTGGACACCATGATCCGGCTCGCACACAACTTAAGCTTGGCCGCGGTGATCGTCTGCATTGCGTTTGGCGTGCCGATCGCATCGGCACAGGCGGGCGCTTCGGCGCCCCCGCAAGCTACCGCGAAAAATCCGGACAGCGGGAAGGCGTTGGCGTTTGAGGTGGTGTCAATCCGGCAGAAGAAGGAGTTCAGTCGTGGGATTCCGGAGGTTGGGCCCACTCCGGATGGATGGCGAATGGTCGACAACGGATTGGGTTTGGCAATCCTCCAAGCATATGTTCCGCAAACGGGTGCGGCCTTTTACACAGATCAACAGATATCCGGACTTCCGGAATGGGTCAGCCGGGAGAGCTACGAAATTCAGGCAAAGGTGAGCGAGGCAGACTTGGCCGACTGGCATAACCCAGCGAAGCAGCCTGCGATGCTTCGAGCCATGCTGCGGGCGATGCTGGCCGCTCGGTTCGGATTAGTAGTGCATCGAGAGACAAAAGAGGTTTCAGTGCTTTCCCTTGTGCCGGGAAAGAGTGGGCTAAAGCCCAAAGAAGCAACCCCGGACGAGCCGCACCCGAGCGGCATACCTTTGCCTGGAGGCGGTTTGATTGCTCCGGAAGATGGAGGAAAGGCTATTCATATTTATGCGGCGCCGATGAGTTCGTTTGCGTCGTTGTTATCGAATCTGGTGAAGCAGCCGGTCCAGGACAAGACTGGCCTGACCGGTAAGTACGATATGGTCATTCCCAACCTGGCGCTGGTCGCAGCGACACCGCCGCAGCAGGAGAATGGGGCTGCGTCGGATCCCGGACTCACAATGTTCTCGGTCGTCGCGGGTCTGGGGCTGAAGTTGGAACCCGCCAAGGGTTCAGTAGAAGCTCTGGTCGTCGACCATATCGAGCCGCCTTCGGAGAATTGAGGGGCAGGCGAAAGCAGATTCCCTGCGGGAATGATAAGCTATAGGAATAACAAACGAAGTGCGGGCAATTTTAAGCTGCCTACGATTCGCGGGCGGGCGAGTCTAAACACGGGAATACCCCAGTTGACGACCCTCCAGAACCAATACAGGTGCTCGATGCAAATAGACAAAGTGAAGTCTCGCGGGCTGAATTTTCGTGGATGGATGGTGGTTGGAGCAGTGGCGCTGGGCGCGGCGTGGGTAATGCCGCTGGATGGGCAGATACTGCATGCGAGCGGACCGTTGCCCTCGTTCGAGGTGGCAACGATCCGGCCGATGGAGCAAACGCATTTCGTGGCGCCTCCAAGTGGAGCAGTGCCGCCTGCGGGTGGAGGGGTCGCGCCTGGCGGGGAACAGATCATCTCGCGACAGGAAGTTCGTATCAGCAATGGCCCGCGGCTTTCCGACCATGTGAACCGCACCATGACCGCCAAGATGCTGATCGCAGACGCGTACAATCTTCCGGCCTTTTCGAAAGCGCTGATTGTGGGCGGGCCGGACTGGACCGACCAGACGATGTACCAGATACAGGCAAAGATTGACGATTCACAGTATGCGGCGATGCAGCAGACGCCCTCGGCGCAGCAGGTCCAGCAGGTCCGGCTGATGGAACAATCGTTACTGGCGGAGCGCTTCAAGTTGAAGGTTCACTTTGAGACGCGGGAGATGCCGGTGTATTCGCTGGAGGTGGCGAAGGGCGGAGCGAAGCTGACGCCGACAAAGACGGAACCCGCCTCGGCGGGCAATCCTGCGGGCCCGGCGCAGGCCCATCCAACGACCATGTCCGTGGTGGGCAAGGGGGATGGATTCGAGATTACGGCAAAGGGAATTTCGCCCGGCCAGTTGATCCTAATGCTGCAGCAGCAGCCGGAGGTCGGCAACCGCATGGTGGTCGATCAGACGGGGCTGAAGGGCCACTACGACTTCTCGCTAGATTGGACGCGAGAGGGATTTGCGACGGCCGATGTTGGGTCTGCGACGGTCGATGCCGCGCCGTCGTTCTTCACGGCGCTCAAGGAGGAGCTAGGGCTGCAACTGGTGGAGACGAAGGGGCCGGTTGAAGTGCTGGTGATCGACGGTATTGAGCTGCCCTCGGAGAATTGAGGCGAAGGCAAAAGCAGATTCCCTGCGGGAATGACAAACAAGGAACAGGCAGCTTGCAAGTGCAAGCTACGGAGATTCTGAGCTGCGCTCAGAATGACGACGGTTGGGTGGGTACCCGGCTAAGGTGGGGCGTGGTTTGTTAGCATAGTGGGGTGAACCCTATGCGTCTGATGGATACGAACCGCCTCCGCCTTTTCTTTGCCGCCGTCGCGATTGCGATGCTTGTGCCCGTTGCCGCCGTGCCTGGGTTTGGCCAGACGTCCGTGCCGCCGGGAACGGGCGAGACGTTCAAGGACACGTCGATGCTGAAGCCACCACCGGGAGTGCGGCTGGCGGTGCTCGAATGGCAGGATTTAACCTGCCCGGCGTGCGCGCATGCGTTTCCGATCGTCCATGCCGCGGTAGCGCATTACAACATTCCGCTAGTCGAGCACGACTTTCTCCTTTCAGGGGAACATGCCGTGATGGGAGATCGCGAAGCTGCGATATGGGCGCGTTATCTGCAGGACAAGATATCGATGAAGGTGGCGGACGACTATCGCGGGGCGGTATTCGCGGCGCAAGCCGGCATTGCGAACAAGGACGACATGATGAACTTCACGCGGCAGTTCTTCCAGAAACACGGGCTGCAGATGCCGTTTGTCGCGGATCCGACGGGGCAGTTCACCAAGGAAGTGGAAGCGGACAAAGCGCTGGGCGAGAGACTGGGGGTCTTCTACACGCCGTGCATCATCGTGTGCACACAACATGAATGGGTACACGTGACGGACGTGTCGCGGCTATACGAGACGATCGATGCGCTGGAAGCAAGGGCGGGAGAAGCCGCACCGGCGAAGACGACACCGGCGAAGAAGACGGCCCACTAACGCGGGTGCGCACGGCTCCGCGAAAAGAGGGCTGGAATCGGCAGAAGCGGGCTAAAACCCGCGTTCCGTTTGTGGCGGTTAACGCCGGGTTTCGTCGGGACTGAAGTCCCCACCTATCGAGTCCGGCCTATCAGATGGGGACGGACCTTCCTGCTTGTTCCCAAGGGTATTCGAAAGAACTGTGCGATGCGGAGGAATGACGCGTGAAGCGACTCGGGATACTGCTCTCCGGGCGAGGATCGAATTTTGTCGCGATCGCGGATGCGATCCGCAGGCACCGGCTGCCGGGTGCGGAGATCGCAGTGGTGCTCTCGAACCAGGCAGAGGCGCCCGGGCTGGCAATCGCGCGCGAGCGGGGGCTGTCCGCGTTTGCTGTGCCCTCGGCAGGACGCAAGCGCGCGGAACACGATGCGGAGATGATCGCAAGGCTGCACCAGCATCGCGTGGACCTGGTGTGCCTGGCGGGATATATGCGAATCCTGAGCGCGGAGTTTGTGCGCGCGTTTCCGAACCGCATCCTGAATGTGCATCCGTCGCTGCTGCCGGCGTTTCCGGGACTGGATGCGCAGGCACAGGCGCTGGAGTTCGGCGCCAAGGTAGCGGGATGCACGGTGCACTTTGTGGATGAGGCGGTGGACCACGGCGCGATCGTGGTGCAGCGGGCTGTACCCGTCATGGACGACGATACGGCCGAGAGCCTGGCAGCGCGGGTGCTGGAGCAGGAACACATCGCTTATCCCGAGGCGGTTGCACGGGTGCTGAGCGGGGACTACGGCTTCTCCGGGCGGCGGTATGTGCGGCTCCGCGAGGTGCGGGGGGCGGGGGAGTAAGAAAGAGGTACGGGGCCCGACTGTGGCCGCGGGTCACTTGACGGTTGGATGAGCCGGGTGGAGGAGACTGCCGATCGAGCCGATCAGCCCGAAGGCCTGCAGCAGCCAGATGACCACACCGATGATCACGATGATGCGGATGATCTGCTTGATGGTGCGATCCATGGGGATGAGTTCGACCAGGTAGAGAAGCAGGCCGATGACAACCAGCGTGATGATGATTCCGACGATTCCAGACGTGAGCATGCGAAACTCCTGCTCCGTTGGATGCGGAAAAGGGTAGCGGCCTGCGACGATTGCCGGAAAAGAATTGCCGGCGCGTTAGATTTCCAGGATGACGGGCATGATGAGCGGGCGGCGGCTGGTGCTCTTCTGGATGTAGCGCTTGAGGTCGTTGCGGATCTTTTCCTTGATGACGCCGTAATCAGCCTTTTCCTCGTCGCTGGAGGATTCGAGCGTGCGCTGGACGACCTGGCGCGACTCGGAGATCATAGCGGGGTCGTCGACGGCGAATCCGCGCATGACGATCTCGGGGAAGTTTTCCACCTTGCCGGTGCGCTTGTTGATGGTGATGATAGGCAGGACGATGCCGCCCTCGGAGATGTGCTGGCGGTCGCGGATGACCACGTCCTCAACGACGTCGATGGAGCCGCCGGCATCGATGCAGACGCGGCCGACGGTGATCTTGCCGCTCTTGGCCGCGCCGTGCTTGTCAAGGTCGAGGATCTCACCGTCTTCGAGGAGGATGACTTTCTCGACGATGTCCATGTTGCCGGCAAGCTCGGCGTGGCGCTTGAGGTGGCGGTAGTCGCCGTGGATGGGGATGAAGAACCTCGGCCGCAGCAGGTTGATCATGAGGCGCATCTCTTCCTGCGAGCCGTGACCGCTGACGTGGATGAGGCCGGCGGTGCCATCGTCGTAGATGACCTTGGCGTCGCGGCGCTCGAGGTGGTCGATCATGCGATAGATTGACTTCTCGTTGCCGGGGATGACGCGCGAGCTGAGAACCACGGTGTCGCCGGCGTCGATGCGGGCGAATTTGTGGTTGTTGACGGCCGCGCGCGAGAGCGCCGACATGGGCTCGCCCTGGGTGCCGGTGATGAGCACCAGAACCTTGTGGTCCTGCATCTCGCGGATCTGGCCGGGGTTGATGATGAGGCCGGGCGGCAGATCGAGATAGCCGAGGTCCTGCGCGATCTCGGTTGAGTTGTCCATCGAGCGGCCGACGACGGCGACCTTGCGGCCATGTGCGGCAGCCAGCTCCATGGCGATGCGGATGCGGTGGATGGATGAGGAGAAGCAACTGAAGAAGAGCTTCTTTTTGGCCTGCGAGAAGATCTCGTCGAGGCGCGGACGCACGGCGCGCTCGGAGGGCGTGTAGCCGGGGCGATCGACGTTGGTGGAGTCCTGCAGCAGGCAGAGGACGCCCTGCTTGCCAAGCTCGGCAAAGGCGTGGAGGTCGAAGGGCTTGGCGTCGGGCGAAGAGAGATCGATCTTGAAGTCGCCGGTGTGGACGACCATGCCGACCGGAGTGTGAATGGCGAGCGCCACGCAGTCCACCAGCGAGTGGGTGACGCGAATGGGCATGATGGAGAACGGCCCGAGGGTGAAGCGGCGGCCGGGAAGAATCTCGACCAGTTCCGCGTCCTCGAGCAGGCGGTGCTCTTCCAGCTTGCCTTCCACAAGAGCGAGGGTGAACTCGGTGCCGTAGACAGGGACATTGAGCTCGGAGAGGATCCAGGGGAGGCCGCCGATGTGGTCCTCGTGGCCGTGGGTGAGCACGATGGCGCGGACTTTATCGCGGTTCTCAGTGAGATAGCTGATATCGGGGACGACAATGTCGACGCCAAGCAACTCTTCTTCGGGGAACATCAGGCCGGCATCGATGACGATAATGTCATCCTGCCACCGGAGGGCCAGACAGTTCATACCGAACTCACCCAGGCCCCCGAGGGGGATCATGCGTAATTTATCTTGAGCCATTCAAGGTCGATTCTACACCGTGTAAGTTAGCGAGCCTGCACGGGTGGAGATGCGGAGAGGCCAACAATGCCAAGCCCCCGGTGTGAGATGCGAGCTGCTGCCTAGGGCGCCTCGCACTGGGATTCCGGGTTCTCGTTGCGGCACGGACATCCAGCGATCGATCATGGTGCCTGCACAGCGGGCACCGCACAAGTGCTTTACGCCCTTGGTGTGCGCCTGTTTCAGGCTACCAACGGGTGAGTTGGATTAATGGCTGCTCGTCGCCCGGGTTATCTCCGTGGAAGCAATCCACCCATGCGAGCCACCAGTCGCCGTCCAAGCCTCTCTTGTCTCCGCAAACATCGCATGTATAGCTCTCGGTGTACGCCATGGGTCGCCCCTCCTGTTGGTTGAAAGTGTCACAGGAGGAAAACGCATTGCCAAGTGCGGGTGCGTGATTTGAGGGGGGCGCTGATTATTATCATATTGACTTTGAATGGGTTGTAAATTTGGAAAACTTGTTATTGACAATCGTATAGTGGTGGATATAAATTTGTGCTGAGCACTATGTGCTTAAGGAGACATTATTATGCGCCGAAAGATTCTGGCCTCTCTCGTTCTGCTCCCGGTGATGGCCCATGCCCAGGCCCTCACCTCGATCGAACCTCAGCCGTCCCCATCCTCGGCGATGCTTCAAGCCGAGCAAACCCATCCCGCCGGCATGGCGGAGTTGGCAATGGCCGCCGCTACTCCCGCGGCGGCAGCTTCGGCCTCGGTTGCAACCATCAACATGCCCAGCCACGCCGCGATCCGGGAGTTTGTGCAAACCCGGGTGACGGAGAACGTCGTGGATGCTGCCCTGCGCCGGGGAGGAACCCTGGAGTACGCCATGATGGGCAGTCTGCCGACCGAGTCTTCCGCGCCGCGGGTGACGCGTGCGGTTGAAGTGGACTTGTCCGCGCAGGAGTTGGCGGAACAGCCTGCGGTGAGCAACATCGTGGTGCACGCCACGGTGGATGCGTATGGCTTCCCGCGCAATCTCTCCATTGTCCGCTCAGCCGGAGCCGTGGTCGATAAGAAGGTGCTGGACGCGATGAGCCAGTATCGCTTCACGCCGGCGACGCTGGACAACAAGCCAGTCGACGCCGCAGTGACGATCTCGATCAAGATCGAGAAGCCGTAAGGCAGCGACTCAGCACGCTCGCAAGCTAGCGGGTTGAGACGAGGCGACGGGAGAACAAGTTTGCGCTATCACTCTCCACAACCGGAGAGGAGAGCGTGATTGACGAGCACCACTGCGCTCTCATCCTCCACAACCGGAGGGTGGGAGCGCAGTTCGTTTTGCGGAATGAGCGCGCTGCGGTCAAAGCGGCCACTCAGAAGGCTTTGCGGGAGCCTGGGGCTCGGCGCGCACGGCCTTTTTCATCTTCATCCTGTGCCTGATCCTCCGCCATTGACCAACCCAGGCTATGCTGCTGATCACAATAATGGCTATCGCCAGACCCATCAGGGAATCTTTCGCCATAGTGTGCCTCCCGTCGCCAGAGAGGCGAGTCTACTCTTTTCGCGAGAGCCGGAAATGTGATCCTTATCACCGTTCGTGGCGCGCCTGTGGGATGATTTGCGCATCGCCGGGCGAGGCGATAAGATTCGTGGGAACTTTTGGGAGACTTGGAATGCGCGTTCGTTCTGCAATGGCAAAGGCAGGCAGGCTGGCTCTTTTCCTGGCGGTCACGGCGGTTGGGGCTGGAGCACAGGCAGCAGCACAGACGGTGGCGGCGACTCCGCCGATGGGATGGAACAGCTGGAACTTCTTCGCCGGCAGGGTGACGGACAAGGACATTCGCGATACGGCGGACCTGCTGGTGTCGACCGGAATGCGCGACGCGGGCTACGTGTATGTCAATATCGACGACACTTGGGAGGGGAAACGCGACGCGCAGGGGCGAATCCAGAGCAACGAGAAGTTTCCGGACATGAAGGCGCTGGCGGACTATGTGCATTCAAAGGGGCTGAAGCTGGGGATCTATTCGTCGCCGGGGCCGCAGACGTGCGCACGCTTTGAGGGCAGCCTGGGACACGAGGAGCAGGACGCTCAGACCTACGCGGACTGGGGCATCGACTACCTGAAATACGACCTGTGCAGCTATGGCGGAGTGATGCGGCAGCAGGCTCCGGACGATCCGGTGGCGCAGAACAAGCTGATGCGCGAGGCTTACGAGAAGATGCACCAGGCGATCCTGAAGACGGGCCGGCCGATGGTCTACAGCCTGTGCCAGTACGGAGACGATTCCGTGTGGGACTGGGGGCCCAGCGTGGGCGCGAATCTGTGGCGGACGACGGGCGACATCTCAGCCAACTTCGACCGGATGAGCCTGATCGGGCGGTCGCAGGCGGGGTTGGCGAAGTTTGCGGGGCCGGGACACTGGAACGATCCGGACATGCTGGAGGTGGGCAACGGCCGGCTGACCCACGATGAGAACGTCACGCACATGACGTTGTGGGCGATGCTGGCGGCGCCGTTGATCGCGGGGAATAATCTGACGCAGATGACTCCGGATGTAGCGGCGGTCCTGATGAACAAAGATGTGATTGCGATCGCTCAGGACGTCCTGGGCAAGCAGGGGGACCGCGTGTACGCGGAAGGGCCGGTGGAGATTTGGGCGAAGCCGCTGAAGGACGGAGCGACGGCGGTGGCGATCTTCAACTTTGGGGAGACGGCCAGCGAGATGCGCGGGATTGGGCTGCACTTGAAAGAGATGGGGTTTGGTGCGAGCGTGAAGGCGCGGGATGTGTGGGCGGCGAAGGACCTGGGGACGATCAAGGACGACTGGAAGACGACGATCCCGCGGCATGGCGTAGTGCTGCTGGTGGTGAAGAGATAAGTTGTCAGTTGTCAGTTGTCAGTTGCTTGCGGGCGGCGGCGCGGGCGTCACGGATGAGGTCGGGGAGGCCGACGCCGTGGAGAGCGTTGCCGAGCAGGGTGAAGCCGGGGAGCGCGCGGAGGCGGGACTCGAGTTCTGCCGCACGGGCTGGATGTCCTACTGCATACTGGGGAAGGCTGTTGGGCCAGCGGCGGACCACGGTGAGAGCGGCCGGCGGAGCGGGGGTGGGCGCGGGACCGGAGACAGGCGCGTCGGCGTTGAGGATGCGCGCGAGTTCGAGGCGAGCGATGGCGGCGATCTCGTCGTTGTTGCAGCGGGCGATGCGGTCGGCAGCGGTCCCGCCGAAGAAGACGCGGACCAGGCGGCCGTTGGGCGGGACGCGGTGGGAGAACTTCTGGTCGACGAAGGTGCAGGCGAGCAGGAGGCTGGGCGCGGAAGACGCTGCTGACTCTTCAAAAGCGAAATGCGGGGGTTCCTCCACTTCGGCGGCAAAAGCGCCGCCTTCGGTCGGAATGACGCCACCGCGGGGTGGGACGAGGAAGCCGAAGCCGGGTGGGAGTGGGACTCGGCTGGCGTCGGTATAGGCGAAGGCAACCAGGACGGCGGAGCTGGATTCGCGTGGAAGAAGGTACGCGGCGTCTGCATCGAGCGGTGCGAGGAGCCGGCGGGTGGCATCGAGCGGGGTTGCGAGGAAGATGGCGTCGAAGGTTTCGGAGGTGTGCTGCCTAGCGGAGTTGAAGGTTGATATGGTCCAGAGGCAGCGGTCGGAGGAGGAGGTTTCGTGATCCGGCTGTCGGCTGCCGGCTGTCGGCGTTCGGTTTGAGTTGGGGGCGATTGAGGTGACGGTGGTGTGGAGGCGGAGCCAAGGGGGTGGGATGGCGGCGATGAGGCGGTCGATGAGGGTGCCGAGGCCGGAACGGAGAGTGGTGAAGATGGATGAGGTTCGAGGTTCGAGGTTCGAGGTTCGAGAAAGCGCGGCGATGAGGGAGCCGTGGGTGCGCTCCATCTGAACGAAGGCGGGCAGAACGGCGCGGACGCTGAGGGTGCGGACGTCGCCGCCGAAGACGCCGCTGAGAAGCGGCGCGGCGACGCGGTCGAGCACTTCCCTGCCGAAGTGGCGGAGGGTGAAGTCGGCGACGGACTCGTCGTTGGGCGGGATGGAGGCGAGGAGCGAGGCGGCGCGGGCGGGTTCGGCGCGGTAGGCGGCGATGGCGGATTCCGTAAAGAGCGGCGAGCCGTCGAGGGCATCGAGATTCGTCGGGACCATCATGTTGAGGCCGTCGGGCATGGGTACGAGGCGGCCGGAGGGATGGCTGGGGGTGGTGAGGAAGATGTGGGTGCGGCGGGTGGCGTCGTTGGAAGGGATGAGTTCGCCGGCGAGACCGAGTTCGGTGGCAAGCTCCGCTGCCCAGGGCTTGGCGGAGATCCAGCCGTCGGGGCCGCATTCGACGGTGAAACCTCCTTCGCGGACGGTTTCGATGAGGCCGCCGAAGCGATGCGAAGATTCAAAGAGAACGGCTTCGACGGGCGCGCCCGAGCGGGCGAGGCGCGCGAGTTCGCAGGCGGCGGTGAGGCCGGCGATGCCTCCTCCGATGATGGCGATTCGGCGCATGCGCTAGGTTCGAGGTTCGAGGTTCGAGGTTCGAGGTGAGTGTACGAGGTTCGAGGTAACAACGTCGACGAGGGCGGCCGTGAGCAGGGGGGAGTCGTTGAGGGATTCGGGGCGGTAGAGGCGAAGGCCGAGGGAGCGGGCGGTTTCGGTGAAGGCGATGTCGATGTCGTAGAGGATTTCGACGTGGTCGCAGAGGAAGCCGATGGGCTGAAGCACGACGCCGGTGTGGCCTTCGTCGCGGATGGCGGCGAGAGTGTCCTCAACGGTGGGACCGATCCACGGGCCTCCGGCGACGCCCTGACTCTGGAAGGCGAAGAACCAAGTCTTGAGGTTGGGGAGTTGGCGAGCAGCGGCGGCGAATACTAACTCGGCGGTACGCTTGGCTTCGACGGGGTAGGGGTCGGGCGTGGAATACGTGGGCGTGCCGGGGCGGGCACCGGCAATTGAGGCTTCGCCAGTCATGATGGTTCGGCAGGGGACGGAGTGGGCGGCGAAGAGGACGGGGAGCGCGACTTCGCTTCCCGCTGCGGCGCCAGCGTCGGTGCAGGCGCGGGGGTAGACGGCGATGAGGCGCTGGGCGAAGGCGGCGATGAGGGCGGGCTCTTCGGGCCACTCGTCGACGAAGGTGAAGGCGATGGGCGGCGCGGCTGCGTCGGCTTCGAGGGCGGACATGAGGGCGCGGCGGTAGAGGCCGATGCTGGTGCGGGAGTTCTGCGGGGCGAGGCAGATGGCGATGACGCGGGTAACGCCGTCGGCGCGCATTTGAGCGACGACATCGGCGATGTATGGGTGCCAGTTGCGCATTCCGGTGTAGACGCGGAGGGGATGGCCGGCCGCGGCGAGGGCGGCCTGAAGGGAGCGGGCCTGGGCGAAGGTCCAACGGGTGAGCGCCGGCGGCTCGGGGCCGGGGGTGTCGCGGAGGCCGATTTGGGAATAGCGGTGTTGAAGTTCTTCCACAACTTCACGCGGGAGGGCGCGGCCGCCGGTGACCTTGGCGAGGTATTCGGCCATCTCGCCGAGGGTGTCGGGGGTTCCATGGGCGAGGAGAAGGACGGCTGTTTGGTCGGGCTGGGACATGGATTCGTTCATCCTATACCGATACCCGCCCCCTTGGGTATATACACACGTTTTGATGATGCGAAAGGAGTTGCGAGCACGTATATACGACGTTGTATATATTTCTGCGGCTGTTCGGCGTGGGGTTCGGCGGGCTTCAGGTCCGGTCCAGATGGCAGGCTGGGACACGACGCTGGGACTGCTTTATTCCCTTCTTTAATTATACGGGTGGTGTCAAGGGGTTGGACCTCCTCTCATCGCGATGAGGCTGCAATGAATGGGGACCCAGCGAAATGCAACTACGGAGATTCTGAGCTTCGCTCAGAATGACGAGCAATAAAATCTGTGGCTCAGACAGCGGACTTGATTTGGTGGACGACCTGGAGGACGGCGTCGACGGGGGTGGTGGGGACGATGCCGTGGCCGAGGTTGAAGATGTGGCCGGGGCGGCCGGCGGCGGCGGCGAGGACTTCGGCGACGCGGGCTTCGAGGACCTCGGGCGGGGCGAAGAGGGCGATGGGGTCGAGATTGCCCTGGACAGCGACGGAGTAGTCGAGCTCGCGCCAGGTGCGGTCGAGCGGGGTGCGCCAGTCTAATCCCAGAACATCCGCCCCAGTTTGGCGCATGAGGGGCAGGAGGGTTGAGGTTTCGACACCGAAGTAGATGACGGGGACACCGAGTGCCTGGATGTTGCGGATAAGGCGCGTGGCGGGGGCGAGGGCGTACTGGCCGTAGTCTGAGGGGGAGAGCGCTCCGACCCAGGAGTCGAAGACCTGGATGACGTCGGCGCCGGCGGCGACCTGCTGGGCGGCGTAGTCGGTGAGGACGGTGACGAGCTTGGACATGAGGATGGGCCAGGCGGAGTCGCCCGCGCCCAAGCCGGGGCTAAAGCCCTTTTCCTCAGCTTCTCCTAACCGCGGGCTAAAGCCCGCTGCTACTCCGGAGGCGTACATCATTTTCTTGGTTTCGATGTAGTTGCGGGAGCTGCCGCCCTCGATCATGTAGGAGGCGAGGGTGAAGGGCGCGCCGCAGAAGCCGATGATGCCTAACTGGTCGCCATTCGGATCGCTATTCGGGCCTTCGACCGGACGGGGTGCGGCGAAGTGGGCGGCTACTTTTTCGATGGCGCGGGAGACGTACAACAGATCTTCTGTGCGGTCGGTGCGGAGGGCGCGGGCCTGATCGGCGGTGCGGAGGGGGGTGTGGATTTGCGGGCCTTCGTTGGCAACGAACTCGAAGTCGAGGCCCATGGGGGTGAGCGGGAGCAGGAGGTCGGCGAAGATGATGGCGGCGTCGACGCCGAGGCGCTCGGCGGCAGTGATGGTGACTTCGGCGGCGATCTCGGGGGTGCGGCAGATGTCGAGCAGGGAGTGGTGGCGGCGGACGGCCATGTACTCCGGCATGTAGCGGCCGGCCTGGCGGAGGAACCAGACGGGGGTACGGTCGACGGGCAGGCGGAGGCAGGCACGAACGAAACGGCTGCCGTTGGCCCCGGCAGCCGTTGCAGGGTTGTTTACCACGGGAAGATCCGCGGTCTGCGCCACTGTGGTCACCGCCCGATTTGGCCCTTCGGGGTCGGCGCCTGGCTTCACTGCCCGATTTAGCCCATCGGGTGTGAATCCAACCAGCGGCTCAGCTTGCTCGCCGGTCCCGGGTACAACGGATGCGTGGTTCAGAATCTCTCTCTGAGAATTGCTCAACGGTTAGGTCTCCCAACCTTTGAGCGTAGCATCCTGCGGGGTCCGGCGAAAATTCTGGTGGAGCGCGAGTGGCGGGCGCTGAGGGCCCGGCACCACGGGTGAGCGCTGGGCTTATTGCACCCGGCGGATGTGAGACGGCAGGCTATAGGCGATGCCTACGCCGAGGGTCAAGGGCGTGAGCGTCTCCGAGCCGGTGTTCCACTGCTGGCTGGAGAGGTCGAAGCGCAGCTTCCACTGCGGGATGACGTTGAACTCGGCTCCGCCACCGAAGGCGTAGATGAGAGAGTTGTCGCCGTTGTAGTTTTTGCTGACGAAATAGTTGAAGTCGATGTTGCCATGACCGACGAGAAGAGTGGCGTAGGGGTGGATGCCATGGACGGTGGTCTGGAGTTTGAGGCCGCCGGCGTAGCTGCGCTCGTTGACAGTGGCGCCGTTGGCGGTGGTGTAACGGAATTCCAGGGAGGGCTGCACGATGGAGGAACGGATGAAGTGGGTGTAATCGATGCCGACGGTGTAGCCGAGCTTGTTGGCTGCTGGACCCCAGTCGGGATTGACGAGCGTGTATTGCGCAAAGGGCGCGATCTCCGTGCCGCGTAGTGCGACCACGAGGGCCTGGGCGGATGCAACTCGTGGGGCTGCCAACAGAATTCCGAGGAAAATCGCGGATTTCCAGGTAGCGTGATGCAGCAGATTCCGCATGAGACACCTTGGGGCTGGGACGGCAGCCATGACTCGAGGATTGCAATCTGAGCCGCGGCCGCGACCACATAGTTATGTCTCAACTTTGCCCGGTATGAGGCTGGTCGGTTATCCCCTATCGGTGCCAGCGGGGTACAACTTTAGGCGAGGTTCGAGGTACGAGGGACCAGGGAAGCCGGAGTCACAGAGGAGGGGAGTCAGGGTTCGAGGCGGAGGGAGTATTCCTCGATGACGGGGTTGGTGAGGACCTCGTGGGCGATGCGCTCGACCTCCTGCCGGGCCGCGGCGGGATTGGCGGCGAGGGAGTCTTCGAGGGTGAGCAGGAAGTACTTTCCCTGGCGGACGTCGGCGATGCCGTTGTATTGCATGCGGCGGAGCGCGCCGGCGACGGTCTGGCCCTGGGCATCGAGCACGGACCGCTTGAGTGTGACATACACATGCGCCTTCATGAGGTCTGATTATAGACTTAGGGTTGGGCCTCACCGTGGTCTCCCCGTTGCTTCGCTAAGCCGAACATTTTGGAATGCGGTTTTTCCTTTTGGGAAACACTCGCGACCTTGTGGCTCCGCGCAAGCTCATTCGTGCCTGGAGACGCCATCCGGGAAACCGCGGTGGCCGGGGTCTTATAGACTGGAAGTACGCTGTGCGCTTATCGAAGCAAATCCAACCCCCAGGACGAAGCGAGACGCTTCCGACAGAAGAGATGAGACCCAAGATCTTATGACGAATTACCTGGAACTGCCGGTCGGGGAGCAAAGCCCCGAAGTGATCACCGCTGTCATCGAGATTCCGCTCGAGGGCATCAACAAATACGAGTACGACAAGAAGTATCATCTGTTCCGGCTGGACCGGAATTTGTACTCGCCGGTGCACTATCCGGGCGATTACGGGTTTGTCCCGAGCACTCTGGCAAGCGACGGCGACCCGCTGGACTGCCTGGTGCTGGTGGACGCACCAAGCTTTCCGGGGTGCGTAATGGAAGTGCGGCCGATCGGCATGCTGGAGATGACCGACCAGGGGCTGGCCGATGAGAAGCTGCTGTGCGTGGGCAAGAATAACCCGCGCTATAAGGATGTGTGGAACTATTCGGAGATCTACCCGCACATGCTGAAGGAGATTACGCACTTCTTCGCCATCTACAAGGATCTTGAAGGCAAGCGGGTGGAGGTGAAAGGCTGGCGGGACGCTTCGTTCGCGCGCGCTAAAGTAGTGGAGGCGCAGCAGCGGTTCGTCGACAACAAGACGAACCCGGAGCCGAAGCCCCAGCCCAAGCAGGAGTCGAAGACGAGGCCGTAATTGGCGGGTTAAGCCAAGAAGGGCCGCCGGTGAGGGCGGCCCATTTCCATGGTTTTGAGGATGCTACGACGGTGTGCTAATACAGACCGACGTAGGCATATGAGTCGACCGTGCCGACCAGTTGGGAGACGACGACGACGACGACTTCATTGGCGACACCGCCCGTGGGTGTGGGAGGGATGGTCGCAGGAGCGGTGTAGAGGCCAGTCGATGAGATAGTGCCAAACGGACAAGCAAGCCCCGAGGTCGTGCAGGGGAAGGCGGTAGTTAGGGAGAAGGGAGTTGGGCCGACCTCCCAGACCGCGGTATTGTCGGCGGTAAGGAGGGGGTACTGAACTCCATTGATGTTGCAGGTGCCAACGGTGTTGCAGGGCGCGGCACCGACGATGCCACCATAGAACTGATACTGGCCATTCGTGGCGATAACGGGTGGCGTCGCAAGCAAGCTCGGGTTATGGGCGACGGACACGACGGGGTTGGTGAGTGACGCGGGGGTGGTGGGGGTATGAGGTGTGAGGTAGGCGCCGGGGGGCCCCTGGGCCGTGCTGCCACCATAAATCTGAATCAACTGGCTGGTCGAAACTACTGCCCCCGTGTCGGGGTCGGCGGGAAGGGAGACGACGATCATGACGCAGCCTTGGCAGATTCCCATGGCCTGCGCCTGGGCCAAAGCCTGACCGCTGTATGTAGGCACGCCGCCCTGGGTGTAAATGGCGGTGGCGCCGGTGGCGGTGGTAGGGCTACTGCCCGGCGTGTTAAACGTACCCACCCCAGAGCCTGACTCGCCGACCGGTGTGCTGGTCCCGTTAGGGAGCGTATCGATGCCGGTGAGATTGGGCTGAGGATAGATCGCCCAACTGACATTGGTACTGGGCGCGTTGGTGACGTTCGCCGTGAACATGGTTGTGCCGCCCTGGCTTGTGGCAGGCATCAGCATGACGCTCCCCGGAGACGGCGGCTGCGGATAAGCCGGGTTATACTGGATGTTCACCACACCATATTGGCCACTACCGGCGCAGTCAGAGCAGGTTGCCGTTAACGTGATTGCGACGTTTTTATAGGTGAAACTGGCCGGACCGGCGCAACTGATCAGGGATAAGGTGGTGGCGGCGGTTGCGGCGAGGGCGAGAATCTTCAAGCGGAGTTTCATTGGGGGAATCCTTTGTAATCCGGAACCAGAGAAGCATATCGAAAATTTCGCGTTCACGAAAGTGTTTTTTGCGCCGGGCTGACGGCACGCCGTACAGAACCGGCAGGGGTCCTTTTCATTTGAGACAGGAAATGTACCACCAAGGCATCACGGCGCGCCAGAAGTATCTGTTTACACGACCGGTAACGCCATTTTGGGGGTTTGGGGCTGTCTGGGGGGGGGTGATCGGGGCTCCGGGACGGCAGGGACCGCGAACCGAGGTGGCGGCAGCAGTCGCAGATGCCGGATTTGCAATAAGGGCAACATTCAGCTAGTGCAAGATGACGACGGCGGACTGGGTTTTGGTGGGGTCGGCCTGGGAGATGATGGTGACGGTGCTGCCGCCGATTGGCATGGTTGAGGGTGCGATGTAGGTGCCAGCGGAGTTAATGGTCCCCAGGGCACCGGAGGCGGAAGGCACGCCGTTGGCGCTAAGTTGCCAGGTGAGCGTGTTGTTGAGATTGCCGACAGCGTAGCCGATAAACTGAGCGGTGCCTCCGAGGGCGACGGAGGCGGTCAGGGGCGCGAGGCTGACGGTGACCGAGGGAGCGGTAATGATGAAGCTGAGTGAATCGCCGTCGACGGGAATTGAAGTTCCGGGAGGGGGGGTGGTCGTGGCCTTCAACGTGACCGAGCCCTGGGTGACCCCGGTTGGAGTGAAGCCGTAGATGGGTGGCGTGGGCGCGCGGTAGAGAGGATGGTGTTGCTGGAGCCACTGATGGGAGTAAGGGTGCCGACATTATTGGCGTCGGCCGAGTCCAGGACACTCCATTGGGGAAGGCTGAGGTTGTTGGAGACGGTTCCGGTGAAGACCACGGTGCCACCAACCGGTATTGAACCCGGCCGAGGCGAGATGACGACTCCAAGATAAACCGGGCTTATGGCGACGGTGTTGTCGCATCCGATGAGGGCGATAGCGGCTGCAATCATGGCCACGCGAATCATCGTCGAATGCGTTTTCATGAGGGGCCCTTCTGACGGCAGAAACTGTTTCCACTGGTGAATCTCTGCCAGCATAGGCGTCCCACGCTGCGCCGATCAATTGCGGTTTTTCGCTTCGGAGGGGCGGGGCGCTACTGGCCACCTGGCGAGGCGAGCGACCAGGTAAGCGAATGGGCCGATGGCCGCGACTACGGCGGCGAAGACGAGGGCGGGGAGTGGACCGACGCGCTCGTCGCGAGCCGCGTAGAGAGCGAAGGCTATGAGCACCGCGGGGCCGACGCCCGCAGCGATTGCAGCGGGAAGACCCAAGGGAATGCGGAAAGGGCGGGCAAGGGCTGGCTCGCGCAGGCGGAGGACGACGAGGGCGACGAACTCAAGCAGAAGAGACGCGCCATAGAGAACGAGGTCGATCGAGATAAGGCGCTCGAACGAAAGACGGAGCGCCAAGGCCCACGCGACGGCGCAGATGAGCACGCTGGCCCACGGAACCGGTGCGCTGGTGGGCCGAGCACGGGTTGTGCGATTGAGAAATTGCGGGAGCAGGCCATCCTGGGCGAGCGCGTAGGGGACGCGCGCATAGCTCATCATGAGGGCGTTGAACATTCCGGCACCGTTGAGCATTCCGCCGAGGACTACAGCAAAGGCGAGGCCGGCCCCAAAGAGACCGGTGCCACCGATGGAGCGGGCCGCGTCGATCCACGCGCCGGTGGAGAACTGGCCGGCGGGGATGCCGGCAATGCCCACGGCGGCGAGCGGGACTATATAGGTGACGGCGACAAGAGCGGCGGAGATGAGCATGGCGCGCGGGTAGTTGCGTTGCGGGGCTTCGACCTCCTGCGCGACCGTAGAGGCATTGTCCCATCCCATGTAATTCCATAGCGCGACGCAGACGGCACCGGCGAGCGAAGGCGCGGCAACCGGGGCGCGGAGCAAGCTGAGGCTGCGGTGGAGGCGGCCGCCGAGAGTGAAGGCATGGGCGGCAAGAAGGTGCGGCTGGGCGAATAGACCCTGCCAGAATCCAACCCCGACGAGGACGACGAAGGGCGCAAGCAGAACGACGAACATGGCGACGGACCCCTCGCCGACGGCCTTAGCGCCGCGGAGGTTCCAGATTGCGCAGAGGACCACGACAGCGAGTTTGATCGCAAAGCCACGGTGGCCGGCGGTAAGGCCGGGGGCGACCCGCGAGAGATAGAGGACGAAGATAACGGGGTAGATCGCCATGTCGAAGACGCTGGCGGCGAGCGAGAGCCAAGCCTCCTGGAATCCCCAGAAGCCGCCGAGGGCGCGGCGCACCCAGCAGTAGTAGCCACCTTCTTCGGGCAAGGCGGAGGCCAGTTCGCCGACCATCAGCGAGGTGGGCAGACTCCAGATAAGCGGGATGATGAGCAGCAGCAGAAGCGCGCGACCGTAGCCGACGTCGCCGATGATGTCTTCAAGACCGTAGGGGCCCCCGGCGACCATGAAGTAGGTCGCTCCGATGAGCGGAAGCAGCCGCATTTTGCTGTTGGCGCCGCGCATGCGCCGGCCTCCTGGGAGATATCTGCTGTAGAGGAGAATTTACCTGAAGCCGGACCGAGGCATGGGCGGAGGAGTAGAAAATAAGAGGAGGAGTTGTTCAATGCACAGCACGGTTCGGAACAAACTCCTGGCCGCCGCCAGCCTGATCTTCGCCCTAAGCGCCACTCCGCTTTCGGCCCAATTCGCGCCGGAGCCGCAGAAGCAACTGCCTCCGCCGGCGGTGAATTGGACGGGCGAACAGGACCATCAGAACATGATGGACCAGCTCGGCATCAAGGCGCTGCGCCCGGGCCCGAGCGACAACGATAATGCTCCCAACCACGCCAACTACGACGAATCCAAGGCGAATCCCTACCCGGACCTGCCCGACCCGTTGACCTTGAAGAATGGCAAGAAGGTGACCACCGCGGAGGAGTGGCGGCAACAGCGCCGCCCCGAGATCGAACACGATATGCAGGAGTACGTTTACGGCTTTGTTCCGAAGAATGCACCCAAGGTGACGTGGACGGTAAAGATCGTCGACCACGAGATGGTGGGCCGGATACCAGTGGTTGCCAAGCAACTGACCGGACATGTCGACAACTCCGCCTACCCGCTGATCGATGTGAACATCGACATGGTGCTGGTGACTCCGGCAAATGCAAAGGGGCCCGTTCCGGTGCTGATGATGTTCGGCCGGCCTTCCCTTCCCGCCCCGGCACAGCCGAACCCGGATGCGCTCGCGAAGATCAATGAAGTCCTGCGCGAGACGCTGGCGAAGAGCGACCCTTCTTTGAAAGATATCCTCGATCAATACCCGGCATATGCGCCATTAGCGCCTGCGGCGACGGCGCCCTTTGGCGGCCCTGGCGCGGCGCGACCGGGAGCAGCGACTACGCCGGGATCGCGTCCTGCCGGCGATCCTCAGACGACGCAGCAGCTTCTTGCCGATGGCTGGGGTTATGCAACGATCAATCCCACCAGCATTCAAGCGGACGATGGGGCCGGCATCACCCGCGGAGTGATTGGCCTGGTGAATAAGGGACAGCCGCGTCATCCTGATGACTGGGGAGCGCTGCGTGCCTGGGCGTGGGGCGCGGGCCGCGGGCTGGACTATCTGGAGACGGATGCTGCCGTGGATGCCAAGCACGTCGGTATTGAGGGCGTCTCCCGCTATGGCAAGGCTGCGCTGGTGACGGAGGCCTTCGATCCGCGTTTCTACATGGGACTGATCGGGTCGTCCGGTGAGGGCGGAGCGAAGTTGAACCGGCGCAACTGGGGCGAAGCCGTGGAGAGCCTGACGGGCAGCGAGTACTACTGGATGGCAGGCAACTTCATGAAGTACGGCGCGTCGGAAGCAACGTTCGGAAGCAAGAATGCAGGGGACATTCCGGTTGACTCCCACGAACTGATTGCACTGTGTGCACCGCGCCTTACTTTTATCAGCTATGGGGTTCCGGAGATGGGCGATGCGAAGTGGCTGGATCACCAGGGCAGCTATATGGCGACGGTGGCCGCGCAACCCGTCTACCAACTGCTGGGAGCGAGAACTCTGGGGGTCTCGAACGACTACCACATTGAGAAGATGCCCGCCGTCAACGTGGGCCTGCTGGATGGCCAGCTCGCCTGGCGGCAGCACGATGGCGGCCACACCGACGCTCCGAATGTGAAGTACTTTATCCAGTGGGCAGACAAGTTTATGGGGCGTCAGCCGGCGGCTGCGGGAGGGCCGGCAGGAGGCGAATAGGGCAGCCGATCCTGTCCAGGTGAGGGGCTGGGCCGGTCTCGGGCTTGCATACTATGATCTCTTATGCTCGATCGGTCCATCCTCGAAGCTTTGCGTGATGCCGTAAACGCGGGAAACGCGGGTGAGCCGAGCGGCTTGATTACAGAGACGAACCAGCTGCAGACATATGAGTGCGACGGCCTCACCAACTTCCGCACCGTGCCGGACGCGGTTGTCCTTCCGCGCAGCGCCGAACAGGTCCAAGCCATCGTGCGAATCTGTGCCCGGCACCGGATTCCGTTTGTTGCGCGTGGATCGGGAACCGGCCTGAGCGGCGGAGCGCTGCCTGCGAAGGGCGGGATTGTCATCAGCTTCGCCCGCATGAACCGCATCCTCGAAATCGACATCCCCAACCAACGCGTCGTCGTGGAGCCGGGCGTGATCAATGCGCATGTGACGGAAGCCGTGGCCGCCCACGGCTACTTTTACGCGCCGGACCCATCCTCGCAGAGCGTTTGCAGCATTGGCGGCAACGTGGCGGAGAATGCGGGCGGCGCGCACTGCCTGAAGTATGGATTTACGACCACGCATGTGCTGGGCATGGATGTTGTGCTGCCGAGCGGAGAGCTGGTGCCCTTCGGCTCGGCCGCACCCGATGCGCCGGGCTACGATCTGACCGGCGTCTTTGTGGGATCGGAAGGGACGCTGGGCGTAGCGACGAAGATCATCCTCCGCATCGTGAAGCGGCCGGAGACCGTGCAGGTGCTGCTGGCCGCATTCGACTCCATTCACGCCGCGGCGCAGACAGTCTCCGACATCATAGCCGCCGGCATGTTGCCGGCCGCGCTGGAGATGATGGATCGGCTCGCGGCCATGGCCTCGGAAGCTGCGGTCCATCCCAACTACCCCGTCTGCGAGGCCCTGTTGCTGGTGGAATTGGATGGCCCCGAAGCGGAAGTGGCCGCGCAGATGGTGGAAGCTACAGAGCTCTGCAGGAAGAATGGGGCGTGGGAGGTTCGCGTTGCGCAGACGGCAGACGAGCGCGGACTGATCTGGAAGGGCCGCAAAGCGGCGTTCGCCGCCGTCGGCCGCATCTCGCCGAACTACATCGTGCAGGACGGCGTCATTCCCCGCACAGCGCTGCCTCGTGTTTTGGAAGACGTGACCCGCATGGCCGCCGAGGTCCAGCTTCGCGTCGCTAACGTCTTCCACGCCGGCGACGGCAACCTGCACCCGCTGGTGCTTTACGACCGCGCCATTCCCGGGCAGGAGGAGATTGCGCTGGATCTCTCGGAGCGCATCCTGCACCTGTGCGTGGACCACGGCGGCTCCATCACCGGCGAGCACGGCGTGGGCAAGGAGAAGCAGCAGGCGATGGGTTACATGTTTTCCGAGCCTGATCTCGACACCATGCAATTGGTCCGCCAAGCCTTCGATCCGCAGAACCTCGCCAACCCGGACAAACTATTTCCGCGCCCGCGCCTGTGCGGTGAGAAGACCGGCCCTTACACACCTCACCCGCTCGAGACCGCGGGCATTGCGGAGTTTTTCTAGATGGATCCGGTGCTGAGCACTGTCGATGGACTTCGCGCGCTGGTCGGCGCCGATTGCATTGCCGAGCGCGCCGGCAAGATCGTTGTCTCTCCGCGGACAACCGAAGAGCTTGCGGCGATTGGGCGCTATGCCAACAGCAACAAGTTGACGATTGAGATCGCAGGCGCCGGAACAAAGCGCGGCTGGGGCAATCCGGTTGGCGCGGAGATTGTGCTGAAGACAACCGGGCTTGCCGGGGTGCGCCACCATAGCTGGCATGACCTGACGGCTACCGTCGCCGCCGGCACGCCATGGGCTGTGATGCAGCGCGCCCTTGCGGTGCATAACCAGCAGGTTGCCCTTGACCCGCTGTGGCCGGAGACGGCCACGGTGGGCGGCATTATCGCCACCAACGACTCGGGCGCACTGCGGTTGCGATACGGCAGTCTGCGCGATCTCATCATCGGCATGACTATTGTGCTGGCCGACGGAACCATTGCGAAGTCAGGCGGCAAGGTGGTGAAGAATGTTGCCGGCTACGATCTGCACAAGCTGATGACCGGGGCCTTCGGCACGCTCGGCGCGATCGCCGAAGTTACGTTCCGACTGCATCCTATCTCGCAACATACCGCGACCTTTACTGTGTCCGCCTCTGAGGTCACCAGGCTCAAACCGTTGATGCTAGCCATCGGCGCGAGCCATCTGCTTACAGAGGGCCTGCAACTTCGGGGTACCTCGGGTGGATTCCACCTTGACGTTCAACTCAGCGCAGATCCCGACTCCAAACAAGCGGCGCTGTTGCGAGGCATGACCGAAAACGAAGGTCTCGAACTCGAGTCGAGTTCCAACGAGATAGGGCAGGCACGAGAGGCGCTGCTTGCGCAACCGGACCGGCTGATCCTGAAGGCCACTATGCTGCCGACTGAGGTACCGGCCTTTGCCTTGGAGGTCAACGAAAAAGGCGGGGAATTCGTCGTGCAATCGCTGGGCATCATGTATGCGGCATTTCCTGCTGACGAACTCTCATTCAAGCTCGCCGAAGAGTTTCGCTACCATATCGGCCTTCGGGGCGGAACGACTTTCTTAATCGCGCGACCGCCCTCTGCGAGCCGCGCTGAAACGTGGGCATTCGTGACCGAAGGGAAACTGCCCGAGGCGCACGCTCTGATGCGCGAGATCAAGCGCCGTTTCGATCCCAACCGCACGCTGAATCCCGGGCGCTTCCTCGGAGGCATATGACGAGCGTACCTCTGATCGGAATCGAGCCCGTAAAGGCGTCCAGCTTCGATCCGCATCACGCGCCGGACAAGGAGTTGCTCGCAGATTGCGTGCATTGCGGCTTCTGCCTTCCCGCTTGCCCGACGTATGTTCTGTGGGGAGAAGAGATGGACTCGCCCCGCGGGCGCATCTACATGATGCAGAAAGCTGCCGAAGGGAACGCCGCGCTTGATCAGACCCTCCGCCGCCACATGGACAATTGCCTCGGCTGCATGGCGTGCATGACGGCGTGCCCCTCCGGCGTTCAGTACGACAAGCTCATCGAAGATACGCGCGCACAGGTGGAACGCAATATCCCCCGCAGCGCAAGCGACTGGCTGTTCCGCAAGCTTCTGTTCGCGATTTTTCCCCATCCGGCGCGACTGCGCGCCCTGGCCGCTCCGATGCTTCTTTATCAACGCTCGGGCTTGCAGGCTCTGGTGCGCCGATCCGGCGCGCTCACGCTGGTTCCGAAGCGACTCGCGGCCATGGAAGCGCTGCTCCCAGTGGTGCCTTCCGGCTTCGTCACGAAGATGCCGGCTCGCACGGCTGCAGCCGCACCGCATCGCCGGCGCGTGGGCATGCTGACCGGATGCGTGCAGCAGGTCTTCTTCCCGCACGTGAATGCCGCCACCGCGCGCGTTCTTGCCGCCGAAGGGTGCGAGGTGATTGCTCCAGAGGGTCAACCATGCTGCGGGGCATTGATGGTCCACTCCGGACTGGATGAGCAGGCGATGGCAATGGCGCGTCGCATGATCGATCTTTTCGAACAGGCGAACGTCGAAACCATCGCGATCAACGCCGCCGGATGCGGCTCGACCATGAAGGAATACGGCCATCTGCTGCGCGACGATCCACAGTGGGCGCACCGCGCGCGGGTGTTCTCGGCGAAGTGCAGGGACGTTACCGAAGTTCTCTGCGAACTGGAACCGAACGCGCTGCGCAATCCGCTGCGGCTGCGCATTGCATACCACGATGCCTGCCATCTGCGTCACGCGCAGGGAATCTATCGACAGCCGCGCCAGTTGCTGGCTGGAATCCCCGGCCTGGAGGTTGCGGAGATTGCGGAGTCGACGCTGTGCTGCGGCTCCGCGGGTATTTACAACCTGCTGCAGCCCGAGCCGGCGCAACAGCTCGGCGACCGCAAGGTATCGCATCTGCTGGCGACGCAAGCCGCCGCGGTTGTCTCCGCGAACCCCGGCTGCCTGCTGCAACTAATGAGTGGCCTGCGCCGCCGCGGCGAAAAGCAACTCCCCACGTTCCACATGATTGAGTTACTAGATGCATCGATCCGCGGCGTGTCCCCAGAGGAACTTCTCCGGCCCAATTAGACAAGCAGCACCGCCGGGGCGGCTTGCGGCGGTTGGTGTCACTGCTGGGGAAGCCTTGCGCGCAGCCATCGAAATGAATACAGTGCGATGAAGCCCCTCATGGAGAGGGTGTGACGTTGGGCTGCTGGGCGACAAACCGGAAGTTCCGGCATTTCTCGATGCCGCGTTTTGACGGCGCGAAGAGAGTCGTCCCCAGTCTGCTTTTTCTCATCTGCGCGGCCGTCTCCGCCCCCGCGAGCAAGCTCGATAACTCCACCCCAGCGAGCAAGCTCGCCGGGGACCCCGGTGGCTCCACCCCAGCGAGCAAGCTCGCCGGGGACCCCGGTGGCGCGGCTGGGCAAGGACAAGGAGGCCGCGCGCCGGTCATCCTGACGGTTGTGGACGAGAATGGCCTGCCGGTTTCGGGCGCTGAGGTTGATCTTCTGGAGCCAGGCATAAGCGAAAGCCGGCTTTGGACAGATTACGCCGGCCACTGCACGTACATCCTTCAGCAGGACGCGCCTTACCAGATCCGCGTGGGGAAGGCCGGGTTCTACCAAGCCGTGGAGAGCAAGTTAGACGCGCATGGGGACAGAGTCGGGGTGGTGCTGACGCACGTACAGACCCTGGTGCAACAGGTAAACGTAACCGCGTCGATTCCCGGCATCGATACCGAACAGACTGCCCATAAGAGCACGCTGAACACGCCGGAGATTGTCAATGTTCCGTATCCAACCTCCCGCGATATTCGCAACCTGTTGCCTTTCAATCCTGGCATTGTGCAGGATGTGACCGGGCAGGTCCACGTGGCGGGATCGGAGACCTGGGCGACGCTGGATCTGCTGGATGGATTCGATATCCGTTCCCCGGTGGACGGCACGCTGGATATGCGAGTGAGTACCGACGCGGTCCGTTCGATCGATGCGGAGACGACACGGTATCCAGTGGAATTCGGCAGGACCTCCGGAGGCGTGCTGGCGTTCTACACCGGAATGGGGGACAACAAGTTCCGCTTCAACGCGACGGATTTTTTCCCGTCCGTACGGCAGGCCAATGGACTTCGTTTTGACAAGCTTGTTCCGAGGGTCACGTTTTCCGGACCTTTGGTGCGTAACCGCGCGTGGTTCTTCGACGGCCTGGAGACCGAATGGGACAACATCTACATCGCGGAACTTCCGGCCAACGCAGACACCAATGAACTGGTGCGGGGGAGCAACCTGACGAAGTTTCAGGCAAACCTGACACCCGCCAACATCCTGACGGGCGGGCTGCTGTTGAATGTTTCCCACTCTCCCAACAACGGCCTCTCGTCCCTGACGCCGCAAGTGAGCACCGTCAAGGCCAACACGATAGTTTGGCTCCCGTATGTGCGCGATCAGTGGAGCCTCGGGGGCGCGTTGCTCGACGTGGGCGCAGGAGGGGCGCGCTTCGGCGACGGCTACGAGCCGCATGGGGACCTTGCTTACCAGATCACTCCGGAGCTTACCCAGGGCAGCTACTTCGAGAGCCTGACCGGACACTCGCAGCGGATTGAAGGAAACGCGGCACTGTATCTGCCTCCGCGGCACTGGGCGGGACTCCACGATCTGAGGGCCGGTATCGATGTAGACCATATCGGCTTCAACGAAGACGTCGCGCGCGCACCGGTGAGTTATCTGCGGGAAGACGGAACCTTGTCGCGCCAGAGCGTCTTTCCGCAGGCGGCACCGTTTGCGCTCCACAACGCCGAGGTGGGTGCGTACGCTGAGGACCGCTGGCAGGCGCCGAAGGGGATGCTGGTCGAGCCGGGCCTGCGGTTCGATTGGGACGAGATCGTCCGGAGACCGCTGCTGTCGCCGCGGATTGCCCTGGTTTATTCGCCACCAGGCAGCAAGGGCAAGACCAAGCTGTCTGCCGGCCTTGGGCTGTACTACGAACATACGCAACTGGAGTACTTGACGCGCGCGCCGGCAGGAGTCCGCTACGACACGTACTACGCAGCGGATGGGCTGACTCCTACGGGCGCGCCGGAAGAGACGCAGTTTTCCGCGGGCTACGCCTCGCTGCGCGAGGCCCGGGCCATCAATTGGAGTGTGAGCCTGGAGCAGAAGCTTCCCGGCTCGATCTTTGCGGGAGCAAACTTTCTCGAGAAGCGCACGTCCGATGGTTTCACGTATGCGAACGAGAGCGGGGCCTCGGCGCTCTCAGGGAACTATGTGCTGACGAACGCGCGGCAGGACCACTACGACTCCGTGGAGTTCCACGCGCACCGGTTCTTTGCCAACGGCTATACGCTGTTTGCTTCGTATACGCACTCCTTGGCGCGCACCAATGCGGCGCTCGACTATATGCCCACGCCATCCCCGCTGGGCGCGCAACAGAGCGGGCCTCTGGCCTGGGATACGCCGAATCGCGCGATCTCGTGGGGCTGGATGCCCTTGTGGCTGCCAAGGCTGAAGAAGAGCTGGGACTTTGTGTACACGCTCGACTGGCATTCCGGATTCCCATACACCGCGGTCGACCAAAACCAGCAGGTTGTGGGAGCGGCGGGAGGGCAGCGGTTTCCGGATTACGTGAGCTTCAGTCCGGGGCTGGAGTGGCGCTTTCATCTTCGCGGCGCGTACTTCGGACTGCGCGGCGTGCTGGAGAACGCTACCAACCGTGCGGACCCGGCGGTGGTCAACAATGTGGTGGATTCTCCCGAGTATGGAACCTTCAGTGAGTTTCTGGGGCGGGCTTTCACGACACGCATCCGGCTGATCGGGGCGAAGTAGAGCGTTGCCGGACAGGCATTATCTGGTGTTTGTGTTTCCTGCCGATGCGAAGTGATTGGCGAGAGCTTACTGCATCCGCGACTTTCGCAGCACTCTTCCGGCGCGGACCTGGCCAACCTGGCCGGAGTCCAGAACAAGTTGTCCGTTGATCAAAACCTGCTGGATGCCTTCGGGGAACTGGATGGGGTCGACGAATGTTCCCTGGTCGAGGACAGTGTCGGGATTGAAGACGACGATGTCCGCGAAATTGCCGGGCTTGAGGAGACCGCGACGCTCGAAGCCGAAGACTTCGGCCGGTTTGGACGTCATCTTGCGAATCGCATCTTCGAGCGTGAGTGCCTTCTCCTCGCGAACATACTTGCCGAGGACGCGCGGAAACGATCCGAAGACGCGGGGGTGAGGCCTGCCGCCGAGGAGACCATCGGTGCAGACGTTTTGCTCCGGCCGGATGAGGAAACGGATGACGTGCTCTTCCAGGCCGTAAAAATCGACCATGCCGACGGCGTTTTCTTCGGCGAGGAGAAGATCGAATGCCGCGTCGTAGGGGTTGGTGCCGCGGGTTTCGGCGATTTGCTGGAGACTCTTCCCGACGAGGTCCTGATTTGCATTGGTCTTTACGCTGGTGACGAAGATTTGATCGAAGCCGGCGAAGTCGACGAAGTTATCCCAGCCAGGTATGCCGGCTTCGATGTCGTGGACCATGCGGTGGCGAAGCTCGGGGCTGCGCAGCCGCTCGAGGAGTTTGTCGGTGCCGCCGTCGTGCGCCCATGGCGGCAGGATGACGCCAAGCATGGTGCTTCCGGCAACATAGGGATACTGATCGAAGGAAGTGCGGATTCCTTCCGCTGCCGCGCTGTCGAGCAGAGCGACGACCTTGTCGATGAGGGGCCAGTTTTTGCGGCCGCAGACCTTGAAGTGGGAGAAGTGGATCTTCACGCCGGACCTGCGCCCGATCTCGATGACTTCTTCCATGGAGGCGAGGATGGTGTCCGCTTCGCTGCGCTGATGCACGACGAAGGTGCCATCGAACTCCGCGACGACCTTGCATAGCTCGATCAGTTCGGAGGTTTCGGCGTAGGCGCAGGGCATATAAATGAGTCCGGTAGACAGGCCGAAGGCGCCCACTTCCAACTCGCGCCGGGCGATGTCGCACATGCGCGCAAGTTCTTCAGAGGTGGGCTTGCGGTTGTCGAGGCCCATCGCCTCCATGCGGATGTTGCCGTGGGGAACCAGATAGCTCTCGTTCAGGCCGACGCCGTTGGTTTCGAGCGCCTGCAGATAGCGGTCGGTGGTCTCGTAATCCCAGCCAAGCTCGTCGTTGTCGCCGTCGAGGCCGGCGAGATTCTTGCGCCAGGGCGAGATGAACCTCTTCGGCAGAGGCGCCATGGAGATTCCGTCCTGGCCGAGCAGTTCGGTGGTGATGCCCTGGCGCACCTTGGCTTCGACGTAGGGGTTGACCATGACCTCCAGATCGGAATGGCTGTGCGTGTCGATGAAGCCGGGAGCAACAATCATGCCACTGGCATCGATGACACGATCGAAACCGCCGATGGCGGGCACGTTGCCGATGGCTGCGATTCGTTCCTCCTCGACGACGAGGCAGGCCGCAAATCTCGGCTTCCCTGAGCCGTCGACGATCTGGCCGTTTTCGATCAGAGTTCTCATGCGGTTTTAGCCTTTCTGAAATAGCGCCTGCTGAATTCCGTAGTAGCCCCTGGTGGCTTGCAGCAGTTGATCGACCTCGATGAATTCGTCGATGGTATGGGCGATGTTTTCTCTAGAGGGTCCGAAGCCGATGGTCGGGATACCGGCCTCGCCCGCGTAGTGGCTGCCATTGGTGCAGAAGGAGTATTGGGTGATTTGGGGGTCCAGCCCGGCGCTGCGCAGGCCGGCGAGAGCGGTCTTAACAAATTCATTGTTATCGTCGAAGACCCAACCGGGGAAGAACCGTTCGCCACGAATCTCTTCGCCTGTGTAGCACTGCTCTACGCCTGCGGCGAAGCTCACTTTCGCATCGAACTGCGGGTCGCCGCTCCTCTGCTCGCGAATCAGGTCCAGCAGCGGTTGCAGAACCGACTCTTTGGTTTCGCCGACCAGCAGGCGGCGGTCGTAGGTGGCGCGGCAATAGTCGGGCACGACAGACGCACCCGGATAGGGCGACGACTTGATGTCGGTGAGTTCGAGAATTCCCTCGCCGAGAATTGGGTGCACCGGCGCTTTGAGTTTAGCGATTTCGCGAATGAGCTCCGCCATTTTGTAGACGGCGTTGATGCCGGCGCGCGGATTGGCGGAGTGGGCCGGCTTGCCGAAGGTTTCCACCACGATCTCGGCGCGGCCGCGCTGCCCGCGTTTGAGATTGAGCTCAGAGGATTCGCCGATGACAACGTAGTCCGGGTGGATGCGCTCGCTGATTTTTCTGGCGGCGACGCCCTCGAAGCATTCCTCGTAAACGACCCCGGAGACAATAACCTCACCGGCAAAATCTCTTTGCATGTCCTGGGCGAAGAACGCGGCAGCCGCCATCATTGCAGCGACGGCGCCTTTCATGTCGGAGGAGCCGCGGCCGTAGATCTTTCCGTCTGCGATCTCGCCGCCGAAGGGTTGGTGCGTCCAGCGGGATGGGTCGGGCACAGGGACGGTGTCGATGTGGCCGTCGAGGAGGAGCACTTTGCCAGGGCGGTTGCCCTGAATGCGGCCCAAAACGTTGCCGTAAGAATCGACGAACACGTCGTCGTAGGCCAATTCATGAAAGGCCTGCTTCATGCGCGCGACGACGCCGTCCTCGTGCCCCGAATAGCTCTGTGCCTGGATGAGCGCCTGGCACAAGTGAATCACCTGTTGGCGCCGACTTGTTGTCAGCATGCTTTGATTACTCCTTCTGAGGCGGACCCTCGCCGGCTGTAAGGTGTCTCTTTCAGCGGAAGGCTGGTGCGCAGCTTTCCGTCGCGCTGGAAATAGGCGCAGGCCACCGCCGGAGCCGTCGTCACCATCACAATCTCGCCGATGCCTTTGGCTCCATACGCCAGCGTAGCACCATTCTTTTCGATGATGATGCTTTCGATCTCCGGAACCTGCGTCGCGCGCAGCAGCCCCAGCGTGCCGAGCGTGACAACGGGCGCGCCATTGCGAACCTGGAAGTCCTCGGTCAGCGCATATCCCATGCCCATCACGACGCCGCCTTCAATCTGGCCTTCGATGCCGTTCGGATTGATGGCCTTGCCTACATCGTGGGCGGCGACGACCTTCTTTACACGGCCATCGTCATCGAGAAGCACCACCTGGGTCGCGTATCCGTAGGCGACGTGACTCATCCGGTTCGGCTTGCCGGACGTCATCGGGTCAGTGACGCAGTTGTACTCGCGATAGAACTCCATGCCTTCGAGTTCGGCGAGCGGATGCTCTTGGAGTTCCTGCTTCAGCGCGTCCGCGGCGCGGCGGGCGGCTTCGCCGGTAACCAGCGTCTGCCGCGATGCGGTGCTGGTGCCGCTGTCGGGCGTGACGCCGGTGTCCGGCGCGTGCACGCCGATAGCGGACTTCGGCAGGCCGCTGGCTTGGGCGACGATCTGCACCAGCACGGTTGCCAACCCCTGGCCCATACATGCTGCGCTGGTGCAGATGAGAACGCGGCCATCCTGCACCTTCAGCTTCACGCGCCCAACGTCGGGGACCCCTACGCCTTTGCCGCTGTTCTTGAAGGCGCAGGCAATGCCGGCGTTAGGGTGCGCATCGACGATCGGCTTGACTGCAAGCAGTGTCTCCTTGAGGGCGGTACCGGCGTCCGCAATCTGTCCGTTCGATAGAACGCCACCGGGCTCGATGGCATTGCGGAAGCGGATCTCCCACGGAGTGATGCCAACCTGCGCGGCGAGCAGGTTCAAGTTGCTCTCCATGGCGAAGCAGGTCTGGGTCACGCCAAAGCCGCGAAACGCGCCGGAAGGAATGTTGTTGGTGTAGATTGCGCGGCCTTCGATGTCGACGTTGTCGATCTGGTAGGGGCCGGCCGCGTGGGTGCACGCGCGTTGCAGCACCGGCCCGCCGAGCGAGGCATACGCGCCGGTGTCGGCGACGATGCGAGCCTTCACCGCCGTGATCTTGCCGATGGCATCGCACGCGGTGGTGAGATCGATTTCCATCGGATGGCGCTTGGGGTGAACGCGAAAACTTTCTGCCCGGCTGAAGGTGAGCTTCACGGGACGGCCGCTATGCCACGCCAACAGAGCGGCATGATGCTGCACGGAGAGGTCCTCCTTGCCGCCGAACCCTCCGCCGACAAGCTTGCTGATGACTCGGACTTTTTCGTCCGGCACGCCCAACATCTCCACGATGCCGCGATGATCGTCGTACACGCCCTGGCCGGCGGTGTAGACCGTCAGCGAACCGCTATCGGTTGGAACGGCCAGCGCGCTTTCGGGTTCGAGAAATGCGTGCTCCTGGCGCGGAGTGGAGTAGTGCTGCGTGACAACGTACTTCGCCTCGGAGATGGCTTTGCCGACTTCGCCGCGCTTCATTATGGTTTCGGAGAGAAGGTTGCCTTTGGGGTGCAGACGTGGCGCGCCTTCGGCCATCGCCGCGGCCGGCGACAACAGTGGGGGTAGCTCTTCGCAGTCGACGCGGATCAACTCCAGAGCTTTCCGCGCCGCTGCTTTGGTCTCGGCGGCCAACACTACGAGGGCATCCCCGATGTAGCGGGTCTGTTCGCCCTCCGCAATCATCACCGGCCAATCGTGAACGATGTGCCCAAGCAAACGCTCGCCCGGGACATCCTTTGCCGTCAGCACGGCGACAACGCCGGGGTGCGCTTGCGCGGCGGAGATGTCAATCTTCTTGATTAACGAACGCGGGTATTTGGTCCTCAGCACGGCGGCATGGAGCATCCCGGGGACCTGCATGTCGTCGACGAACTCGCCGGTTCCGAGCAGCTTCTCTTTGGAATCCACGCGGACGGTACGCGTGCCAATCTTGCCCGTACCGTCTTCCGCGTCAGGTATCTCGCTCCCCTGAAGCGCCTCAGCAGCCAAGTGAATCGCACGCTCGATCTTGGCGTAGCCGGTGCAACGGCATAGGTTGTAGCGGATTGCGGACTTTACTTCAGCGGGCGTAGGCGCTGGGTTCGCGTCCAGCAGCGACTTTGCGCTGATCACCACGCCGGGCATGCAGAAACCGCACTGGACAGCGCCCACTTCGCCGAAGGCCCATGCATACACGTCGCGTTCACGCGGAGAAAGACCCTCGATGGTCGTGACTTGCTTGCCGTGGACTTTGGCAGTAGTCAGCTTGCAAGCGCGCCACGCTTTGCCGTCCACCAGGACGGAACAGGAGCCGCAGACGCCTTCGGCGCAACCGTCCTTCACGGAAGTCAGCCGAGCATCCTCGCGCAGGTACTCCAGCAGGTTCTTATCGGCTGCGACGGTGACGGCGTCCTGGTTCAGCGTGAAATCGAACATGCGTGTGACTCCCTGGAATCAAACTGCGACCAACTCAACCTGTCGCGCCGCGGAGATCTTCTGGTTGTAATCGCTCACCTTCGCATATTGCGCGTCCCAGAAGTCCTGGCTGCGCATAGTGTCGAGAAACACTTTCGAGTAGCCGAACTTGATCCAGTCGTTCTCCTTTTGCCGGAAGAGCCGCTCCTTTACGCCGGGTTTGCGGAAGTCAACGATGTGGTCGTCGGTTGCACCGAGGAAGATGTCGTGCGCCCAGCGGTCGAGTACCGTTGGGGCCAGTTCGAGGTAGCGGCTGTTCAGATCCTCAAGCACTGAGTTGTAGCGGTCGAATCCGTCGGTGGCGATGGTGACGACATTGTCTCCGGGTCCGAGTCGCAGGAACTTCGCCAGCTTGATGGCGCCGAGCACGTTGCAGATTCCGGACGGCCCAAAGGCGTCGCGCAGCCCCAGTGCGAAGTCGCGGTCCACGCCAAGCTTGATGAGTGAATCCATGCCGTCGTGGAAGATTTTGACGCCCTGCACCGTTTCTTCATCCTTGATGAGGATGACGAAGTCGGTGTTCAGCACGTTGTGAATCAATGTGCACATCTTGTCACCGATGCCCTCGATGCGGTGCTGGCCGCGGCCGCCATTGGCGAGCGTGGAACACTCGTAGGGCTCGAGCGCGGCGATCTTCGCCTCGGGGAAGGCTGCCTTGATCTGGTCGCCTGCCGCGAGCGTTCCCGCCGAACCCGGCGCGGAGGTGAAGCCGGCGATACGCCCGTTGCCGACACCCAGCACTGCCTGGATCGCGCTGTTTCCGGTTACATGGCGATGGAAGCGATAGTTGGGAAAGAGTTCGAACTGGGCGAGGGCCTTGTACTTCGGGTTCTTCATCAGCTCGCGGGTTCTTTCGAGGGTGAGGATAACGTCGGATTCGGAACCGGGCGTGAGTTCCAGTTCGCCGCCATACTTCCGGATGCGCTCATAGCGCTCTTTGCTCATGTTGTCCGGCATGATGACGATGGCGCGGAAGCCGAGCAGTCTGGAAATATAGGCGGTGCCGATGCCGAAGTTGCCGGTGGATGGGCCGAGGATGGTGTGTTCGCCGGGAACGATCTCGCCATCCGCCAGGCCCTCGATCAGCGTGCTGTAGGCGGGACCAACTTTGTGCGATCCGGATGGGAATCCGCAACCGAGCATCACGACGACGTTGGCGTCGATGCCAGTGAGGGCCGGCGGCAATACCAACTTTCGCACCTGATTGGCCGCATCTTTCCAGGTGATGTTGAACAGGTTGATGGGGTCGAGCTCGTTTTGCTTCAAGGCAGCGAGCGCTCTTGCTCGAACGTCCTGGTCGAGCAGGCCCGGATCGAGCATCTCATCGTAGTTCGGGCCGAAGGGAATCATTGCCATCTTTGTCTTCTCTCTTTCTTCTCTAAACCGGGACTTCCTGGGGCTGGCGGAGACTGCCGCTTGCTACCGCGGTGCGAACTTCTTCCATATCGGGGCGAATAGAAATCGCCCGCCCTACAGCGCGAGTTGCACTTTGAATGTCTTTGAGCCCATTGCCGGTCATGATGAGCGCGACGCTCTCTGACGGAGCGATGATGCCCAACTCGACGGCGCGCTTAACACCTGCGACGCCGGCAACGCCCGCCGGCTCGCCGAACACGCCAGCCCCGCGCGCGAGGGCAGGGATGGATTGAAGGATCGCTTCGTCGGTAACGGAGATGAATGCACCGTCGGATTCGGTGACGGCGCCGATGCCCTTGGTGAAGTTCCGCGGATGGCCAACGGCGATGGAGTCTGCGAGCGTGTCGGCAGCGCAGGCAACCAGCCCACTGTGATCGCGCCACGCGGTGACAAAGGGCTTGCAGCCGTCCGCTTGCACTCCGAGGATTCGCGGCAGGCGAGGAAGAAGCCCGAGCAGATGCATCTCGCGGAGGCCCTTCCATATGCCGCCGATGGTGCAGCCGTCGCCGACCGAGACGACGACCCAATCCGGAAAGGCGCCCGGAGTCAGCCGCAGAAACTGCTCCACAAGTTCCAGCGAGACGGTCTTCTTTCCTTCAATCAGGTAGGGATTGATGGCGCAGTTGCGGTTGTACCAGCCAAACTCCGCACTGGCCTGCATGCACAGCTGCCAGGCCTCGTCGTAGGTACCCCGCACTGAAAAGACCTGCGCGCCATAGACCAACAACTGGGCGACCTTCGCTGCTGGAGCACGCGCGGGAACAAAGATGGTCGCGGGGATTCCGGCGGCGGCCGCGAACCCGGCCAGGGATGAGGCCGCATTGCCGGTGGAAGCGCAGCTGATTCTTTCGGCCCTTTGTTCGAGCGCCTTCACAACGCCGAGAGCGCTGGCGCGATCCTTGAAAGATGCCGTGGGATTGCGGCCTTCGTCCTTGACCCAGCAGCGCGCAATCCCTAACTCCGCGGCCAACCTGGGGGCGTCGTACAAGGGCGTCCAGCCAACCTGCAGATGCGGGACCGATGTTGTCTCCGCGACCGGCAGCAAAGGAAGGTAGCGCCACATCGAGAAATCCGGATTTGCAGCCAGGGCCGCGGGAGTGAGTTCCTTCCGGACCGACGCGTAGTCATACTGCACATCCAGAATGCCTTGGTTATAGCCGCACCCAGGGCAGAAGTATTTCACGTCCTGCGGGTTGTACTCGCGCCCGCAATGCACGCATCGAAGTCCGGTGACGTATTTCATCTTCTCTCTCATCCGCCCAGGTCCGTCATCTACTGCGCCATGGCCAGCGCGCGGCGCTTGCAACGGCTCACACACAGGCCGCAGGTGAAGCATTTCTCTTTGTCAATCAGCAGAACTTCTTCCTTCGAGATGGCGCCATACGGGCAACTGATCTCGCACAAGCCGCACAGCGAGCACCGCTCCATGTCCACATCGGGCGGCCTCTCGGCCTTGGGCGCGCCGCGTTCGGCCATCCTGCGAATGGTGAGTCCCTTGATCTCGTCGAGCGATTTGTAGCCATGCCCTTCGAGAAAGCCATCCAGCTCGCGGGCGATCTTTCCATAGACCGTCGGCCCGCGCAGAATTGCTTCGGTACAGACTTGCACCGCGGATGCCCCCACCATGAACATCTCCGCGACATCGCGGCCGTTGACGATGCCGCCCACGCCAAAGATGGGGACCTTCACGACGCGCGCCGCATCGTAGATGCAGCGCAGGGCCAACGGCTTGATTGCCGCTCCCGACAACCAGCCATAGCCTTCCTTGCTGCCCATCAGCGGCAGGCCCGTTTCAAGATCGATGCTCATGCACGGGCCGAAAGAATTGATCATCACCAGGCCGTCTGCACCCGCCCGCTCCAGCGCAACGGCGATCTCCTGAATATTCGGGTGCGGGCTCAGCTTCATGAAGACCGGGACATCGACCGCTGCCTTGGCCGCTTTGAGGGCGTTGATGATGGGTGAGATGTTGTTGCCGACGTAGTGGGTGGAAAGCTCAAGGGCATCGGCAAAGGGCTTGACCAGCGGCGCCAATTCCCGAATCTGATCGGCCGTATATCCCAGCCCAACGATGACGGGCAGGCCGGAGGCACGGGCCAGATCGTACTCCTTCTCAATCCATTGTTCTTTGGGCAGCTCCGACCACAGCTCCGTGTTCAGAAACCCACCGCGGATCTCCGCCATGCAGGGACGCGGAACGTCGGCCGGGAGCACCGAGATGGTCTTGGTGACGAGGCCACCTGCGCCGCCTCGTGCTGCCGCCTGCAGCATGGCGCCATCCTTCGATGGCGGGCCGGCGGCCGGCAGAATTGGATTTGCGAATTGAAGCCCGCAGATGGTTACGCTTAGATTTGCCATTTCGCTCCGCCAAATTGGATATGCGGGCCAGCACAACAGGCCCGCTATCTTGCTTCTTGTGTCCCGGAGAGATTCGCGTTCCGCGGCCGGCACCTGCTCCATTGAGGGTTGCCATTATCCAGATGAGCCGCCATTTGATTGTTCCGCAGCCCTTGCCGGTAACGCTGTGATGCTGGTCACAATGCGGCGGTGCAGCCGTTCACTAGAATCCTCGCAGTATGGAGACATCCTCACCCCTGCTGGTGGGCAACGGGCGGCTGATCACGCGCGACGAGCGCCAGCCGTTGATTGAGAGGGGCTGCGTCGCCATCCAGGATGGCGTGGTCGCCGCGGTTGGCGTCACGGGTGACTTGCAACGCAGCTATCCCGGCGCGCGATTCATCGACGCAAATGGCCGGCTCATCATGCCCGGGCTCATCAACACCCACATGCACCTTTACAGCACCTTTGCCCGGGGGATGGCTCTGAAAGACGAAGCTCCGGACAACTTCGTGCACATCCTCGAACGCCTCTGGTGGCGGCTGGACAAAGTTCTCACCCTGGAGGATGTCTACCTCAGCGCCATGGTGGGGATGATCGACTGCATCCGCAATGGCACTACTACCATCTTCGATCACCACTCCAGCCCCGGCGCGGTAACAGGCAGCCTGTTGCGTATCGCGGAAGCCGCGCACCAGACCGGCTTGCGGAGCTGTCTCTGCTACGAGGTGACGGACCGCGAAGGCGCGGAAGTCGCCGGCCTGAGCATCGAAGAGAATCGTGCTTTCCTCAAGTACTGCCGGGAGTCCGGGGACAGCTTGCTAAGAGGTCTCTTCGGGCTGCATGCCTCGTTCACTATCGGCGACAAGACCATGGCGCGATGCACCGATGCCGCCGGGGAGTTCGATGCAGGGTTCCACATCCACGTCGCGGAAGCTGCGTCGGACCAGGCGCAATGCCAGCTTGAGCACGGCAAGCGAGTGGTGCACCGCCTGCACGACCTTGGCATTCTGGGCGGCAGGACCATCGCCGCTCATTGCGTCCATGTCGACTCCAGCGAGATCGATCTGCTGCAGGCGACTCAGACCAATGTGATTCACAACCCTGAATCCAACATGGGCAACGCGGTCGGCTGCGCTCCGGTGCTCGACATGGTCCACCGCGGGGTGTGCGTGGGCCTTGGCAGCGACGGCTACAGCTGCGACATGTTCGAATCCATGAAGGTCGCGAATCTGCTGCATAAACACCAGGCAGGTCAGCCGAACGCTGGATGGGCCGAGCCCCCGGCGATGCTGTTTGGTGAGAACGCCCGCATCGCGAGTGCCTGCTGCGGGCGCTCCGTGGGCAGACTGATTCCCGGCGCCCTCGCCGACGCGATTGTGGTGAACTACGATCCGCCGACCCCCATGCGTGCTGCAAACATTGATAGCCACATCCTCTTCGGCGTCCCCGGCCGGGCGGTCGAGACCACCATCATCGGCGGACGCGTCGTCATGGAGGATCGAAAGCTCCTCGCAATTGACGAACAGGAGATCATGGCCAAAGCCCGCGCTGCCGCGGCCAGGTTGTGGCAGCGCTTTTGAAGCGTCTCACAATCGCAAGGAGCCACGCCCGCAAAACCTCCCTGACGTAGTCCGGACGAAGCTTGGGTTCTGCTCTAGACTGGCTTGACGGGATTCATAGCGGCATACTGAGCCCGGCGAGCCAGCAGAATCGTGATTTCAATCAATCCATTCCGGCCGTCGCAGCGTCGTTTGCGCATCGCGTGGCTGTTGTCGCTCGGCGTGCTGATCAACTACTTCGACCGGGTGAACCTGTCGGTCTCGCACGCCGCGCTGATTACCACCTTTGGCATCAGCAATATCGCGTTCGGGTATCTCTCCGGCGCCTACAACTGGACCTACGCCATGTGCCAGCTTCCGATCGGAGTGCTGCTGGACCGCTTCGGCATCCGCCGCATCGGCCGCATCAGCACCTTCCTCTGGAGCATCGCTTCCTTCGGCGCAGCCGTCACTCCCAGCCTCGGCGGGTTCTTCGCCGCGCGGTTCCTGCTCGGGGTCGGCGAGGCGCCCACCTTTCCCGCAAGCGCGAAGGCGGTCGGCCATTGGTTTCCGCCGAAGGAACGCAGCTTTTCCACCGCCATCTTCGATTCTGCCGCCAAGTTCGCCAACGGCATCGGTGTGCCTCTGATCGGAATCGTTCTGCTGAAGGTGGGGTGGCGCTGGAGCTTCGCCGCAACCGGATTCGTCAGCTTCGCCTACTTCCTGTTGTTCTGGCGGGTGTACCGCGACCCGCAGGAGGACCCGCAACTGAGTGACGCCGAGCGCGCCCACATCGCGGAACATATTGAACCCGACCCACTGGAAAGCGCCCAGCCACGGGCACGGCTTGGCTACCTGCTGCGCCAGCGCAAGGTGTTGGGGCTTGCAGTGGGTTTTGGATCGTACAACTACGTCTTCTATCTTCTGATGACGTGGCTGCCCAGCTATCTCTCCGCGGCGCTTCACATCGATCTGCTGCACTCCTTCCTCTATACCAGCGTCCCGTGGCTGTTTGCCACCGCGACGGACCTAAGCGGAGGATGGCTGGCCGACTTCCTGATTCATCGCGGATGGGACCCGAGTCGCGTGCGCAAGACGATCATCGTCTGCGGAACCGCATTCGGCCTCGGCATTCTCGGCGCGGCGCACGCCCATACCGCAACGCGCGCCCTTATCTGGATCAGCATCTCCATTGGCGGGCTGTCCGCAGCGTCCCCGGTGGGCTGGTCGGTCCCCTCGATGATCGCGCCACGCGGCAGCGTCGGCAGCGTAGGCGGAATCATGAACTTCTCCAACCAACTCTCCGGTATCGCCGCGCCGATCGTGACTGGGTACGTTGTTGCGGTGACTCACGCCTACGCATGGGCCTTCGGTATCTCGGCAATCTATCTGCTGATCGGCATCGCCAGTTATATCTTCCTGCTCGGCCGAATCGAACAGATTCCGCAGGAGGCGGCCGGTGGCGTCTAACGAGCCGGATCGACCATGGCGCGGGTTGCGCCGGTCGAGATGCCTCCGTCGACCAGGAGCGTCTGCCCGGTGATGTAGCGGCTGGCCTCGGAGGCAAGGAAGACGATTGGCCCTTCGAGATCGCGCGGCTCGCCGGGACGCTTCACGGGAATGCGGTCGATGAGGTAATCCACCCACTCCTGACTTCTATACAAGACCTCGTTCTGCGCCGTCCGAAACCAACCCGGAGCGAGACAATTGACCGTAATGCCGTGGCGGCCCCAGTCGTCGGCGAGACTCATGGTCATTTGCCGGACGCCGCCTCGACTGGCGCCATACGGGGCCAGCCCGGCGGCGCCGAATACGCTGGTGACCGAGCCGATGTTGACGATGCGGCCATAGCCGTGTGGGACCATGCGCCGCGCGATTTGCTGAGCCACGAAGAAGCTGCCGCGCAGGTTCGTGTCCAGAATGAGGTTCCAGTCGTCCCAGGTCACGTCGAGAGCCGGCTTCCGCACATTGCACCCCGCGTTGTTGACGAGAATATGGATCTGCCCGCACGCCTGCTCAGCAGCCGCTGCCATGCGCTCAATGCTGGCCTGGTCGCGAACATCCAGATCGAGCGGAAGCGCCTTGCGCCCCATCGCTTCAATTTCCGCAGCGAAGGCAGACAGATCGGCGCGCCTGCGGCTGGTGAGGATAAGGTCCGCTCCAGCGTGTGCCAGTGCGCGTGCGAAGACTTGTCCGAGGCCACGGCTCGCACCCGTGATGATTGCCGTCTGGCCGCTGAGACTGAAGAGATGCTCGCTCATCGGCTTGCACCCGGCTCTCTCGGATCGAGAATTACTTTCATCAGGTTCGGCTCATGCGCGTAAAGACGTTCAAACCACTGCGGCCCGTCACGCAACGGCGCGATGGCAGAGATCATCGGAGCGACCTTGACCTTTCCGCTGGAAACCAGTTCGATCGCCTCAGGATATTCTCCGGCAGACGCGCATGAGCCCTGCAGCCGAATCTGGCGCGTCACGATCTTTTGCAGCGGAACCGAGACTTGCGGTACGAGGTTGCCGATCAGCGTCACCGCGCCGCCCTTGCGTACACAATCGATTGCGGTCGCCACTGTCTCAGTGTGCCCAACCGCCTCCAGCACGACATCGACTCCGCGGCCATTGGTGAGGCGAAGAACCTCGCGTGTCAGATCCACTCCAGAGGCATGAAGCGTCTCCGCCGCTCCAAGCGCCGCCGCCATCTCCAGCCGCGTCGCGTCCACATCCGCGACAAAGACGCGCGAACAGCCAGCTACGCGAGCAGCCTGCAACACCAGCAGCCCGATCATGCCGGCGCCGATGACCAGTGCGGTTTCACCGCCTTCGATCTGCGAAAGCTTGACTGCATGCAGCGCTACCGACACCGCTTCGAGCATCGCCGCATCCGCAAAGGACAAGGACGGCGGCAATTGATAGATAATGTACTCCGGCACGGTGATGTATTCGGCGAAGGCGCCTGCCCTGCGGTATTCGCCGCAGGAGGCGCCAACGACCTGGCGATTCTCGCAGAGGTTGGCCTCGCCGCGGAGACAGAATTCGCACCTGGCACAGTAGACGGTCGAGTCGAAGGTAACGCGATCCCCGGGTGCAACGGCACTTACCTCCGCTCCCACCGCGGCCACGATGCCTGCCGCTTCGTGCCCCATCACGACAGGAGGAATCCGCCGGCCGGTAGAGCCGTCGTACCCATGGACGTCACTGCCGCAGATGCCGCACGCGGCCACCTGAATCAAAACGTCTCTGGGGCGGCACACTGGAACGGGAAGATCTTCGATCTTCAATTGCTTGTAGTCGGACAGAACCAATGCATTCATATTTCGTTTGCGAAGCTTATCCAATGATACGACCGCTCCCGGAACTGCGGGCTTGCACGCACTTTTCCATTGCAAAGGACCGCCGATTGGGGGTCTACGGAAGAGCCTGGCGGCGGAGCAAGTCAGAGAGCAGCCGGAAAGGGCGGAGCATGCGCACCTGCCAGGTTCGACGCAGCCCGAACCGCGCAGCAAACTCGTAGTCGGGTTCGATGGCACGGCCGGCGAGGATCCTAAGATGCCGGCAATGGCGGCGGAATCGCGGCCATCCAGGACGCTCAATCTCCACGAAGAACGCGTGCGCCGTGCGCCAGTTCAGAGGCTCTCCTGGTTGGGTGAGCAGTTGCTGCCACAGGCGATCGGCAAGATCTTCAAGATGCTGGTTCTGTTCTTTAGTTCCGGGGAAGTTGAAGACGACTGCAGTGTTCGGTTGCAGACGGCGCACCATCGCCAGGCCGAGCGTGAGGAGACTACTGAGTTCAGCGACCTCTGGCTGAGGATGCCAAACGGTGGTCGCGTCCGGAAGTCTCTCGAAGGCCAACTGCAGATCGAGAATGAGGCTAAGGAGCTCGAAGCGGTGACGCGCGGCGTGGAGGCAAAGGAAGAGCAGCTCATCGTCCGGCGCAAGCTGCCAGCAGTGCTCTCCCTGAAAGACGGCTGGCCGCGCCCGCTGCAATGCGCCTTCGACGTGGAAGTTGAAAGCCAGCGGGTTTTCCACGTCGTGGTGCAACTCGACCGTGGTAGTCCGCCTGGACCAGGGACGATGGTAGTCGTCGGGCACGCCCGGGATGAATCCGATCGCGGCGAAGACGGCTTCGGCGCGAGGCAGATCGGCTTTGCGGACCAGGAGGTCGAGGTCGCGGCTGACCCGCAGTGCGGCGTTCAAGTAGAGCCGCTCAGCAAGGAAGGGCCCTTTGAGCGGTACGGCCAAAATGTCTGACTGGCTTAACGCGCGCAACACTCCCTTCAGCTCGGAACTCCAGTAGAATGCGGCGATCGCGGCGTCGCGTTCGATTTTTGCAAAACGGTTGGCGATTGCCGGCGGGACTGAGACCTGTCGCAAGCGAAGACGAGCCACTGCCCAAGGCAGCACATGCTCCTCTTCCGCGAGCACAAGCGCTGCCTCCCACTCCGCTCCGTCGATGGTGCGGGCGACGCTTTGTCCGCGCAGGACCTCCAGCAGGCATTCGATGCCTGGTCTCATACGGGCGCCCCGCCCAAGGGTATCGCAGTCAACAATGAGTTCGCCGCCTCGCTTGCCTCGCCGCGCTCCGAACGCACGGCGGTTGCTGTCTCCATCATCCTTGCGAGCGTGGCCATGACTCGGGCAGGTGTGCGCTGCACCGGGATGGCGTGCCGGAGCATCTCGAGCACGCCCATTCCCGCGGACACCGGTTCCGGATTCCAATGTCCGGACTCCCTGTATTCCGTGAACACCACGCGTGAGACGGATAGGGGCGAAGTGCCGACGGTACCGGTGAGATGTTCGACGGCTACCGCTGATTGCTGCGGACTGCCGGCCAGCCGCATCTGCAAATCGCGCGGATACGAATATACGCGGCCATGCTGGTCGAGGACAGCATACTCGTCGGAGTAGTAAGTTGCTCCGGCGCGCACCAGTTCGGCGACAAGAGTCGTCTTGCCGGCAAAGCTGGTTCCGGGAAGAAGCAGGGCGCGGTCCTGCCACCCAACTACGCCGGCGTGCCAGATGTCTCCCTGTTTGCCTCCAACGGCTTTTGGGGTCATGCACTCGACTATTTCCAATCGGACGTCAGCAGGAGAAACCTCCAGCGCGCGGGTGGAACGCTCCGGGTAAAAAGCGTCTACCTGGGAAGATTGCATCCGTAAAACACTGACTATACATAGACACCAAACTGCGAGGGCTGTCCAGTTCTTTCGTGGGGAAGCGCCAGGTGCTGCATCCGGGTTTCCCGACTTGACACGGCGGATGCGCGGACGTGCGCTTAGCCGGTGACCCGGGCAAAACAGTAGGGGCCTTCCGGAATCAGGACAACGCGCGCTCCGGCAGGCAAGCCTGCGAGCACGCGATCCACAGCTACGTTCGGGTCGGAGAAGCTGTTCGCGCCGAGGGCACCGAGGTCTTTCGCCGAGACTCCCGGAGTATAGAAGAACAACTCGTGATTGAGGCCGACAAGCGCGAGTTTCTCAAGTTGCCACTGGTCGGGAACGACTGGAGTGTCTGCGATCTCTCGGAGGTACTCTTGATTGCCGGCGAAGTTACGCAGCTTATCCGAGAATTCGGGCGAGCCGGTTCCTTCGGCGCATTCGCCCAGAAGCAGGATTCTTCCGCCAGGCTTCGCGACATGCTGGGCGGCGGTAATGCCCTTGCCGCATTGGTAGAACGTAAGGTCGAGCGGATACCCAGCCGCACTGGTGATGACCACATCGGCGAACGCCGGTAATGACGCAAGCGAGGTGGCGCGGAGGAACGCAACCCCCGCAGCGTGCGCCTCCACAGGATTGCCTGCAAAGACTCCCGAGATCTCCCGCTGCTGTGTGAGGGTAACATCGAGAGCAAAATCGTGGCGTGCCATGTGAGCGATCTCAAGCAGTTCCTGATGCAGTGGGTTCTCTTCGATCGATCCCTCGGTGGCCATCGGTTCGCGCATGAAGCGCGGCGAATGGATCACCTTGATGGTTTCCTGCGCGGCAAGACCGGGCGCAATCATCTTCCGGCCGCCGGAAAAGCCGAGCATGAGATGCTGCTCGATGAAACCGAGCGTGATGTGCAGATCGGCCTCGATAAATCGCTTGTCAATATAGATCGGGGTACCGCGGCGGGTGGACCCCAGCGATTGATGGTCGGCCAGCGATCGGGCGTCGTGGTTCACCACACGGTAGCGAGCCGGAATCCCGGGTCCGAGAATGGCCTGGATCTCCGCGTTGGTGGCTGCGCGGTGCAGCCCGGTAGCAATCAGGATGGTAATGCCGGTCTCGGGAATGCCCGCAGCGTGCAGTCGCTCGAGCAGCGGCGGCAAGGTCAATCGATTGGGCGCGGGACGGGTAATGTCGCACACCGAGATTGCCGCAGTGCGCTTCCCTGCCGCGAGTTCGACCAGCGACCTGCTTCCGATGGGATGGTCCAGCGCTTCGCCCAGCGCCGCCGCAACGTCCACGAGCGGGTCGGCGGAGCGAATCTCCGCCACATCGTAGTGCGGCCCATCGGGCAGCGAAACAACCAAACCTGTTTTGCCAAAGGCGAATGCTGCTTGCACGGAAGCTCCACTCCATAAGGGCCGATGTCGAAGGCCAATCCCTGATTATAGGAGTTCGGCCCATCGCGTAGTTCTGGTTGAAGCGAAACTGCTGCCCCTCCATCAGAACTGAACTCGATTGTTCCTCTGCGTGATCTCCGGAAGATTGCCGCTGGACTCGATGGTGACGCTTCCGCCCTTCCAATCCGCATTGGCCGGCAGCACAAGAGTCACCACTTCCGTCTTGGGCACAAGATCCAGCGGGGCCTTCAGCGGAGCAGCTTTGGCGGCTGCCAATACCTTGCCCGTGCGGTCGCGAAGCACGACCTTTGATGCAGGAGCATCCACCGACCCGAGGCTATGCACGGTGACTTTCATGGTTTTTCCCTCGACCTTGACGTCGCCGGGATCGATCCCCAGGTCGGGTCTGGACCAGTAGGGCACACCCTTTTCGACCAGCTTGAGTTCGAGCACGGTCGTGGTGTGCGGCGGGAAGGTGACGTCGAGGCTGCTACTGCGTTCGAAGTCTGCGGTGCGAGTGACACCACCCTGAAGCGGGCCCGTGGTCGCATCGGTTTGCGTGCCCTGCGTGATCTCCCACTTGCCCGGATCGATCTCCCAGCCGGTCATGTGCGCCTTCACCGGAACGGCATCGAGGTTGTAGGCGATGACTTTGAAGTGGTCGGGCGTTGCGTCGGGTATGAGAATCGCGACGCTCTCATCCGATGCAGGTTGATCGAACTGCCAGCCGACCACGTTGCCGGTGACGAAGGCATCGAAGCCGTGGCCGTTGTAATCGATGCGTAACCACACCTGGTCCCAGCTCGAGTGGTCCGCATAGCCAACGCGGAAGACTGGGAACGCGGTCTCGTCCACCGGATCGCGCGAGCGCCAGTAGAACGAGAGGGTGCCCCGCTGTGCGTAGATGTTGCCTGGGGCCCAGTAGGAGAGCAGCTGATTGTTACCGCACTGGATATACGAGCCCTTCGCTCCGCCGGGAAGAATCTGAATATCGGACTGGAAGTTTGGCGCAACGTTGCCGTTCGCTGCATAGTCTGCGTTGAAACCGTGGTCGCCGGAGAGATAGAACAATAGCCCCGGTTCTGCAGCCGCGGGCACCGCCGGCACGACTTTCGGAAGACCAACTTGCTGGGCATTCGCGAGCGCGGCCATCATCGAGCACACCAGTGCGCAAGCGAAAAACGAAGAGCGGGAACGATTCATATCCGGTACCCCAAATCCACATGTCAAATCCAACTCAGTGAAGCTGGTACGGCGTGGCGGGCGGCAGGATCGGGTCGGGCACCTTCGCCATCGTGGCCGGATCAAGTGGCTTCGCTCCGGCCAGGCCCGTCCCCGTGACGTTGTAGGTGCTCAGCAGCGGTCCGTCAAATCCTGTGACCTTAATGCCGGATAGGTGCGCATTTTTGATGTTCGCCAGCGAGATGCCCTTCTTGCAGGTTCCGGTCACATTCTCCAGCACGAATCCGTCCAGCGGCTTATGCGGATGAATATCGCTGCCATGGACCAGTTCCGGCACGTCGGTGACTTTAATGTTCCGGAACTCAAAGTTGCGGATCGTCGGAATACCTTCATCGCCGGGAACCAGATTCGGTGTATCCGCGATACCGCTGTTGAGGATGTTGAACCGAAGGAACCCATTCCTCGCGCCGGAGACTTCGAGATCGTTCATATAGATGTCTTCGGTAAACGCGCCGCGTCCCGGACGGCTCTTCATATAGATGGCAAACGTGCCCGCACCCAGGCACTTGCAGTGGTCCACGTGCACATTGCGAATGCCGCCGGAGGTCTCACTGCCGATGCCGATGCAGGCAAAGGCCTGATCCTTGAAAGTGCAGTTGGAGATGTGTACATCCTCGGTGGTGCGCAGAAGGGTGTACCCCTCAATGCCGCGCCCGGATTTCAGCGAGATGCAATCGTCGACGGTGTCGAAGTCGCAGCCGTCGATGATGACATGTTTGCAGGAGTCGACGTCGATGCCGTCCGCGCCGCTCTTTACAACGACATTCTTGAAGCTGACGTTCTCGCAATACACAGGATGAATGGACCACATGCCGGCTTGCTGCGTGTAGCAGTTCTCCACGTGGACGTTCTTGCAGTTATTGAATTCGAGCAGGGCGGGAAGACGAACCCCGGTTGCCCGATCCAGTCGGCCTCTGATGGTTGGACTGGCGACGATCTTGCCCGGCCCGACGATGCCGATGTTCTCGGCGTCCGTTGCAGAAATGAAGCCGATGTATCCCTTCATCCAGTGGCCCTCCCAACGCACCTGGGCGAACGGGTAGTCGGTCATGTCGGGCGAACCGTTGAGGGTGGCGCCGTCCTCAATCCGGAGCACAACGTTGCTGCGCAGGGCCAATGCGCCGGTCAGATAGTCCCCGGCCGGCACGACAACCTCGCCACCGCCAAAGTCCGAACAGCGCTCAATGGTCTGCTGCAGCGCCAGGGTGTCCTTGGTCTTTCCGTCGCCGGTTGCGCCTAAGTCACGAACATTGAGTGTGACCTTCGGTTTGGCGGGTGCCGCGAGCGGCTTATGCGCTGAGGCGGCTCCCGTCGAGGGTGTTTTTTTCGCTTCCTGTGCCGCTCCCAGACCGGGGAGCAATGCGAGCATTGGCGCTGCCAGTGTGCCTTGCGCAGCTCTTTTCAAGAAGTCTCTGCGCTCCAGCAATGCTTTGTCCTTCATGTGGTGCCTTTCTCTTGAGCGTTGTGCAGAGTCGTTGCGGTGCGATGCCGCACCTTTGGGCTATTTTGCGTTTGGACCCATTCCCGGGGGGTACTGGTCAAAGGTGAGCGTGGTCGGTTTGCCCATCAGAAATTTATCTGCGAATGCAAGCAGTGCATCCCAGTCTCCCTGCACCATGCCGTGCGGACGGTCTGCGAAGCTGATGCCGATGCGGTCGCTATCGTGGAAGAAATCGTACGCGGGCTTGGCCGCGATGATGGAGTGATAGACGCCATTCTGGTTGACGTTCTGGTCGTGATCGCCTTCGAGCGAGATGAGCGGCCGCGGCGCGCACAGCGCGATCAGCCAGTGTTCATCAAACGGCAACTTGTCCGGCTGCCCCCAGAACTGGTGCAGATGGTCCGAGTACCAGTTGGGATACTTGCGCACCATCTCTGTCAAGCCTTCCTTGCCACCGCGGTCGGGCACTGAGCCGGAGTAGCGATACGCCGGCGTTCCGCCCCCAGAGCTTGCCACCGGCGCCACCACTGCGATGCGCTCGTCATACGCACCCGCAACTAATGCGGCCTTGCCGGTGCGTGAAACGCCAGTGACGATGAACTTCGAGTGGTCGACCGACGGATCGGTCTCCAGATAATCGACCACACGCGAGGCGCCCCACGCCCACGCGCGCAGCAGTCCCCAGTCGTAGTTCGGATACGCCGGGAAGAAGCGCGTCGTGCGATACGCCCAGCTTCCGTCCGCCAGCCGCAGCGTGGTGTCCTCGCCGCAGTCGCCGTTGTTAAACATCACGTAGGCGTAGCCATGCTGGACGGCCTGGTTCGACTCAGCAATGGACTCCGGCGTATTCGGCCGGCGGGCAAATCCGCCGCCGCCGGAGCCTCCTGGACCTCCCGGTCCACCAGCAGCGCGCGCAGCCGCGCCTGCACCCGGTGCTCCCGCGCCCGCCGCGCCGCCTATACCCGCCGCCGGCGCATTGCCGGCACCGTTGGGAGCAGCACCCGGAGCACCTGCTCCCGGCCCGCGTGCGCCGCCGAACCCGCCCGGGCCGGCTGCACCCGGCGCAGCCGGCCCGGTCACCAGCAGCACGTCCTCATTGCGTCCCTGGTTGGCGCCCTGCGCCAGCCGCGGCAGCGGCGTTGCGCCCGGAGGCGAGCCGCCGATGGAGATGAGCGTCGGCACGTGGTTGTTGTCCACCGGCGCGAAGATACCGATGTCGAGCGAGAGGCTCGAGTTCGGTCCGAAGGTCAGGTGCACCAGGCGGTATTTGTATTTGCCGTTCAGCACCAGTTCGGAGTGCACTTCTGTGCCCTTGACGTTGCCCGGCGGCGGCGGCGGCTCGCCCACGGCGTACCAATCCAGCGTCCGCATCATCTCCACGCGGCGCTGGTCCCACTGCTTGACGGTCTTCACCTTCTGCCCGTTATTCAGCGTCATCACGTCCGGCATCTCGGGCCGGTCCGGGAGCTGATCCACGCCCGGCATCGGTTTCATGTCCGTTTTAATCATCGGCAGCGGAGTCTCCTTCGGGTCTGGCCTGGGCAAAATTGGCGCCTTTGCCGCAGGCTCAGCCGGCTGTGGGGCCTGACCACTCAACATCACACCGACCGCCGCAAACGCCGCCAGCACCACAACTCCATACCGCCTTCGATTCATTCCCATGTCGTTCTCCTTCGTGCGCCGGTCGAACCGGCATCGCACCATATGCATCCCGCATCGAGTCCCAAATCACTTCGCGGCAGCCTGCGGCGCCGTCGCCGCCAAATCCTTCGCTAGCGGAATATTCAGTTGCCTAATCCCCGTCACCACCGACTCTGCATTCAGCTGCGCTCCGGCCTTGCGACTATGTTGAAAGTCGTTGAAGAGAAGCTTGGTAGCATCTTGTCCCAGCGCGTCGTACTTATCTGCCGAAATTTTGTTCAGATCGATAAATAACGCCCCGCTCTGCTTCGCAGCCTCTTCAGCCCTTCCTTGCGCGCAACTTGGATTTGGAGCTACCTCATTCGCCTGCGGGAACTTGTGGCGCGCCGAGCCCTCCAAGGTTTCCATTCTGGGCGGGCAGAGTGGTCATACCATCGAGTGGCCAGCATACTAACGGCCTGAAAGAAACAATGTCAAAGTGCAAATACTGGCCAAATAATGGGTGCGCCCGTGTGACGAACGAGCCACGAATAAGGTTTCGACATTCCTTTGGCAAACAGGAGGAATGGCCCAAGCCGGGCCGTTAGATAGACACCCATCGTGGTTTGCCCGATGCGCGTGGAATGGACTATCCTCTTCGACGTTATGGTCAGACCAAAGGGCGCTCCGCTCGGCGTTTATTTCCTTCTCGCAGTCGTCATCTGGTGCGGCAACGGACCCGCGCATGGCCAGCAGGGCCACAAGCCTGCGGCACACGGCGTTCCCACCTTTCGCGTGGCCGCTGACGGCACTGGTGAGTACTCCACCGTGCAGTCGGCCATCGATCACGTGCCTGCGACGGGCGGCACCGTCCTGGTCGCCCCCGGCACCTATCGCGAGCAGGTCATCATCAATCAGTCGCACGTCACCCTCAAGGGCACCGGCGCCGATCCCGGCCGGACGATCCTCGTGGATGATACCAGCCAGGGCACGCGCGGCAACAAGCCCAGCTATGCCGCCGTCCACGTGCTTGGCGACGACTTTCACGCAGAAAACATCACCTTCCAAAACGACTTCAACCGTACCCACGAGCAGGTGTCCGCTGGGTCGCAGGCGCAGGCGCTCAACCTGGAGGGTGACCGGAACATCCTTAACGCGGAAGTTCGTCCGCCATGAGGGGCTTGCAAACGCTGGACAAGGATTCCAGCAGGAGAGTTAGACCATGAGAGTTACGATTCGGGCCGCTTCTCTCGCGGCCTGCAAAGTTGGATTGTTATGCGGAGCGCTGCTCCTTGCCGGATGCGGCGTTGTCACCAATCCCGTGCCCAGCATATCGAGCCTCTCTCCCGCTTCGCTGACGGTAGGAAGTGCGGCGCAGACGCTCACTATCAATGGCGCTAACTTCCTCGCCACTTCGGCGGTAACTTACAACGGCATTGCCCATGCCGTGACTTACATCAGCGCCAGCCAACTGACTATCACTCTAACTGCGTCCGATCTATATGCACTCGGCAGCTATCCGGTAGTAGTTGCCAATCCCGTACCCGGCGGCGGAGCTTCCTCTCAAGTCAGTTTACAGATTTACGGAGAAGCTCAGAATTCGACTGTCGTAGGCAGCGTAGTGCCTAGCTCTTCTTACGAACTTGACGCTTTCGACATTCAAGGGAATTACGCTTACATTCTAGGAGACAACGGCAATCAAGGTTCAGGATCCTCGGCTGCGCAATTCTATGTGGTGGATATCACGCATCCGGCAAGCATGGCCGTCGTCAGCGCGACGTCAATAACTGGATTTATAAACTACGGGCAGTCAGGGATAAGAGTGCAGGGGCAATACGTCTACCTCGTATCTTCTACAGGAACGGCGAGTACAAATCTATTGCAAATCTACGATGTATCGAATCCTTACGCTCCTGCGTTTGTCGGCAGCGTTCAAATTCCACTGTATGGATTTGGTCTTTGGGTATCTGGGGAGTACGCCTATGTCATATCGTATGTAGGCGTGTCTTCCATAAGCACTCTGGATGTCGTTGACGTTTCCAATCCTGCATCGCCGACGATTGTGGGATCGACCGATACGGGAACCGCCTATTTGAATGTAGCCGACATCAAGGTAGTTGGAAAATACGCTTATGTGGCAGGGCAGAGCAACAAGCAATCCGAGATAGTTGTATTCGACATCTCCAATCCCGCCTCGCCATATTTGCTTAGCGGTTTACCGGTGGCGCACAGTCCGCAAGGCTTGGATGTCGAAGGAAGCTACTGGTATGAGCCGATTTACGATGCGAACTCGTTGAACATTTACGATATATCCAATCCGTCATCGCTTTCTCAGGTAGGCACGGGGGTTGCATTGATCGGAACATGCAAGCCGCAAGACGTTACCGTGGAAGGAACCACAGCATATGTAGCATGTTATGAAAACTCATCGGTAGCGGTAGTGGATGTGTCCAATCCAACTTCTCCAAGTGTGGATGGATACATATCTCTTCCGGCAACTTCTTATCCGATATTCCTGGAGTCAAAGGGTAGATATGTGTATTCGATCTCAAACACCCTAGGTGGAATGTTATCAGTTATAGACACTGGTGGTGCGTAGCCAAAATTCCATCCGGGCGCATTGAGGTAAGAGTTTTGAACCACGTTCAGATTCTCGCCAACCAGGACACCCTTTACGTTGGCGCAAAGGGCTGTGGCCAGTCGGGCAGCCTGCGCATGCCGCCGCCCAGTTCTATCTCCTACCCGTCGACCGCCCAACCAGCAACCGTCCCGGCCCCGCGCACGCTCTGCGTCCCGACTCCCACGCGCAGCTACTTTACCCACTGCGTCGTCGCAGGAAACGTCGACTTCATCTATGGCGACGGCAACGCGGTCTTCAACGACTGCGAGATCCACAGCACCCTGCACGCCGCCGGCGGCTACCTTATCGCGCAAGGCAAGTACCTCGGCGACCAGCAATCCACTTTCGTCTTCAACCACTGCCACCTCACCGCCGAGCCCGGCGAGCAGCACGTCTTCCTCGGCCGGCCGTGGCGAGACTATGCCTCCGTCGTCTACCTGAACTGCGTGATGGAGGGCCACATCGAACCCGCAGGCTGGCGCGAGTGGACCCCCGGCGTCACGCACAGGCTCGACACCGTCTTCTACGCGGAGTACAAATCCACCGGCCCCGGCGCCAACCCATCCGCCCGCGAGCCCAAATCTCACCAACTCACAAGCGCCGAAGCGAAGCAATTCGAGACGGTCCAGTTCCTGGCCGGGGCGGATCACTGGAATCCGGAGAAACAAGCGAAGTAACCGAACCGGTATGTAGAATTCCACATTGCGTGCACAAAGGAGTCTCTATGCGTCGGCTTTTGTCCTCGATCGGCATTCTCGCTATTGCCATTTCCTCCGCGGTGCTCGCGCAGGATACGCGCACCGTTGTGGAGCCGAAGATTCCAGCGTTCTGCGTGACGTTGGAGGCGCACCTCACCGCGATCAACGACGGCAAGTTCAACACCCTCGCTCCCGCCGACGAATCCAAACCCGACACTGAACGCATCCAGAAGGCCATCGATTCCTGCGCCAAGGGCAAGGCCGTTGCGCTCCAGGTTCACGGCGCGTCCAACGCCTTCCTCAGCGGCCCGCTGGAGTTGCGCGAAGGCGTCACCCTCGTCGTCAACAAGGGCGTCACTCTCTTTGAAACCCTCAACCCCGCCGCCATGGAAGCCTCGCCCGGAAGCTGCGGCATTGTCGCCACCACCCCCGGCCGCGGCTGCAAGCCCCTCATCTCCGTCGACAACGTCTCCGGCGCCGGCGTCATGGGCGACGGCGTCATCGACGGCCGCGGCGGCGAAAAGCTTCTCGGCAAGGACGTCAGCGCCTGGGACCTCGCCGAGCAGGCCCGCGCCGGCGGTGCCCAGAAGGTGAGCCGCCTCATCGTCGCCAACCACGCCGACAACTTCACTCTCTACCGCATCACGCTGAAGAACTCGCCCAACTTCCACGTCTCCTACAGCGCCGGCAACGGCTTCACCGTCTGGGGCGTCAAGATCGATACTCCGCAGCGCCTGGCCCGCAATACCGACGGCATCGATCCCGGCGGGGGGTCGAAGAACATTACCATCACCCACAGCTACCTCCGCGAAGGGGACGACAACGTCGCCATTAAGGGCGGCGGTCCCGGCGAACTCACCAATATGACGGTGAGCCATAATCACTTCTACTGGGGTCACGGCATGTCCATCGGCAGCGAGACCAATGGCGGCGTCAGCAAGCTCCGCGTCTTCGACCTCTCGCTCGACGGCCCCGACTCCGGCATCCGCATCAAGTCCATGGGCACCCGCGGCGGCCTGGTACACGATGCCGTCTATGACGACATCTGCATCCGCAACTCTCCCCGCCCTATCGACATCACCATGGCCTACGCCGCCAACGGTCCGGTCAAAGGACCTTCGCCACCGACCTTCCGCGACATCACCCTGCGCAACGTGCGCGTTTCAGGCGGCGGCCACATCCTCTTCGACGGCTACGACCACGACCACCGCGCCCAGATCACGCTCGACGGCGTCTGGCTGACCGACGCAGCCAATCCGGATAAGCCTTACACCTACACCTTCGACTACGCCGACATCATCTACGGCCCCGGCGGCAGCAACCTCCAGCTCTCCGCGGCCGCCGCCGATGCCACCATCACCGGCAAACCCACTCGCAAACCTGACTCCTGCGCAGCGAAGTTCGTTCCCTTCCCTCAGTAGTGCGAGACGGCCATTTGCAGTGGCTATAACTGAGTGGCGTACATCGATACCCTGAACCGGGATAGGCTCAAGGAGCTACCGGAGGGCCGATCAATGGCGTCCGGACGGGCGAAGCCAGGCCGACAAACTGGGTCAGGATATTGCTGCCGAAGTTGCTGATCCACAGGTTGCCGCTTGCATCCACGGCGATGGCGTACGCCTCCAGCAGGTTGGCATCGGCGCCCAATCCGCCGGACGGAGAGAGCGCCGCGCCGGGAGAAGCAGAGCCCGCGCCCGCCAGTTCGGTGATGGAGGGACTCCGGTAATTCGCGACCCAGACGTTGCAGACGCCGTCGATTGCGATGCCTTGAGGATGGTCGAGGCCTCCGCTGGCAAAGGTGCCGTTGGCGAGCACAACCCCCGTGCTTGAGATCTCACTCACGCTGTTGCCGTAATAATTGCCCACCCACACGTTTCCCAAGCGGTCGATGGCCAGGCTGGACGGCGCGTCGCAGCAGGTGTAGCTGGTGAACTGTGATCCATCGGATGCAACCTTGGTCACGGTGGGCCCGCTCTGGTTTGCGACCCAGACGTTATGACTTTGGTCGATCGCAGCGGCAACCGGGAAGGCGAGCAACGGCGACGTGTAGCCACTGGCCCCGGAGAGCGCCTGGCCGGAACTCGAGAGGTGTGTCAGATGGGAGTTTCCGTAATCCACCACCCATGCACTGGCATCCGTGTCGATGGCAACGGCAATGGGGTAGTCGAGTCCCCCGGCGGTAAAGCCCCCGCTGCCGGCAACGGACTGGCCGGTGCTATTGAACACGCTGACACTATTCCCGGGAAAACCAGGATTGGGCTCGTTGGGAATCCACGCGTCGCCATCCGCATCCACCGCAAGGCCATACGAGGCGCTCAGCCCGAAACCGGTGATTCCTTGCGACAGCAGCGGATTCCCCAGGGGGGAAAACAGGGAAGCAGCGTTGAAGTAACTTGCCACCCAAACATTGCCCGAGCCGTCAATCCCAAGGCCCGAGGGCGAAGCCATCCCGCCGCCGGTGTAATTCACAAACAGCGTCCAGTCGGCTGGCGCCGCCGCGAGCACCGGGCTAAAGGCGGAGTTGCCGCTTGATGCCGCGTACAAACTCGCAACGTTGGCCGCGGGGTTGCGGCTGATATTAAGAGCAGCGTCCAGCGTATTGGTTGGCGCGGTGCCACCAGCCGGTGTGGTCGCGGAAAAGAGTTCGGTGCATGCATTTCCGTTCGCCGTGGAAGCCACACACGCGTTCAGCAGGTTCGCCATCGAATCGATTCTCGGCGCCGGAGAAGTCCCATTTGCTGCAAAGCCAGGCCCCGGGCTGCTGCCTGCGCCGATATCTGCCAGCGCGGAAGCCGTCGCCAACGCGTTGGCCAGGCCCACCGCGTTGGTCGCACTCGCGCCCAGGTTCGCCCCTGCGGAAAGAAACTGCGAAAGCGCATACGCCGCCGCGACCGTGGTCACCTCATTCACTACAAACTGGCTGGACGCGACAACTTGGTTGCAAGATCCCAGCGCCGTCAGCAGGGTGGCCGCGCTATTCGCTGAAGTCGCCGCAGCCCCCGGCTTGCCGCCCCGCGCTACGACATAGAGCTGCGACGCTGCCGATGGGCACGTATAGCCGGCCGGTACGGTGAAGGCTCCACTGCTGTCAGTCGCAAGCGCGGTGGATAAAAGGGCAGTGCCGCTGGAACCATTGCCGCTTGTGCCGGCGGCATACAACTGCACGGCTGCGCCGATTAAAGGCTGTTTGCCAGCCATCGCCTTGCCGCCAAAACTCACTCCGGGATAGTTACTAACCGGCGGATTTTGAGTTTCGGTGACAACGCTGCTCGAACTTCCACAGCTAGCCGTCGGATTTTGAGTTTCCCTGCTCGAACTTCCACAGCCCGTGAGTCCGCACGCCAGCATGCTCACCGCGAATATCGAGGCGACCATCGAGGTGAGGAAGGAAGGAAGTGGGGGACGCATCTATAAGTCCAGGATCTGCTGGCAGTTTCAAAGTCGAGTGAGATTGTCGGACCCGGCCAATCACGATAAACACAACAGCTTCATATGATCCGGATCGACAGACACCGATCCGGCTTCAAGAATCACTCAACTTGAGTGTACCTCGACCTAGCGAATGGACGAATTGCGGCGAGCCTTCCACCGTGTACGAACCGTGGAAAAAAGTGCACCCACTGAACCGACAAGGGCCAGAACAACCGTAGGATTCTCCGGAGAATCGGTGCAGCCGGTCTGGGCGTGCAGGGGGACGGCAACCAGCAGCAGCACGACACACCAAAGGGAAAGCAGCAGTAATTTGTTCATGACCGTCCTCGCGATCGACCCGTACTGAAACGAATCAAAACGCCAACCACGTTTTGAGCATACAACCGTCTGCTCCGGGACATCCACCCCTATAAGTTGTAGCTGACTCCAAAGCGACACCTGCCCCTTGAAGGGCGCAGACGCCGACCTGGCCTTGGCGCGCTCTCTTCCGCGCCACAATTGTGCGTGATCTCATTTCCCTTGAGATGTGATGGCGAACACATCCTCCCGGTGCGCATGTGGGATAGCGTCACAAAATATCGCCGGTGAATCGCATGGGGCCTGTACCTGGGCTGCTTTGTGACCCCTAAACCTCTCATCGGTGCGCGCACGAACAGCGAGGTCGGCATGGGTCAGTCAATTTGGCAATCGATGGAGCAGAAGGGCTACAACCGCAGGGATTTTCTACAGTTCTGCGCCGCAGCCGCAACCGTAGCCGGGTTGGGCCGCAGCGGTGTGGCCCAGGTCGCGTCGGCTTTCGAGAAACAGGAGAAACCGGCCGTGGTGTGGATGCACTTTCAGGAGTGTACCTGCTGTAGCGAGTCGTTCCTGAGGGCATCGCACCCCATCGTTCTCGATGTCCTGCTGGATGTGCTTTCGCTGAATTACACGGAGACGCTGCAGGCTGCGGCGGGATTTCAGGCGGAAAAATGCCTCAGCGACACGATTCGCGATCACAAGGGCAAGTACATCGTGCTGGTGGAGGGCGCGGTGCCGACCGGCGATGATGGCGTCTACTGCATGATCGGCGGCAAGACCGCAGAATCGATTCTGCAAACCGTTGCCAAGGATGCAGCCGCCATTGTGGCATGGGGAAGTTGCGCCTCCAACGGATGCGTGCAGGCGGCCAAGCCGAATCCGACCGGCGCGACGCCGATCTACAAGTTGGTGGACAAGCCGGTGATCAACGTACCCGGCTGCCCGCCGATCGCCGACGTCATGATGAGTGTGGTGACTCACTTGCTGGTGCTGGGGCAGGTTCCCGCACTGGACAATCAGGGACGGCCCAAGGAGTTCTACGGGCGGCGCGTGCACGACACCTGCTACCGGCGCGCCAACTACGATGCCGGCCTGTTCGTCGAAGCGTTCGACGACGAGAACGCGCGCAAGGGCTATTGCCTGTACAAGATGGGCTGCAAGGGGCCGGTAACCTACAACGCCTGCTCGGTGGTGAAGTGGAACGAGGGCACAAGCTATCCCATCCAGTCCGGCCACGGCTGCATCGGCTGCAGCGAGGAAGGCTTCTGGGACAACGGCCCGCTCTACCAGCATCTGCCGTCGTTCCCCGGCTTTGGCATCGAGAGCACGGCGGACACGGTGGGCACGGCGGTGGGACTGGTCACGCTGGCCGGAGTTGCGGCTCACGCAGTGGTGACTAATGTACGCAAGCGCAGCGTGATCGCGGAAGTGCACGCTGAAGATCAGAAGGAGTCGTAAACCATGGCCCGTGTAGTCGTCGATCCGGTAACTCGCATTGAAGGCCACCTGCGCATCGAGGCAGTTGTGGAGAACGGCGTCATTACCGACGCATTCAGCGCCGGCACCATGGTGCGCGGCCTGGAGAAGATCCTGATTGGCCGCGATCCGCGCGATGCCTGGGCCATCACCGAGCGCGTATGCGGGGTGTGCACCACGGTGCATGCCCTCACCAGCGTGCGCGCTGTGGAGAGCGCGCTCGGCATCGCAATTCCCCCCACAGCCGAGACCATCCGCAACATCATGATGACCACGCAGTACGTGCAGGACCACGTGATTCACTTCTATCACCTGCACGCGCTGGACTGGGTGGACATCGTCAACGCGCTGAAGGCGGATCCAAAGAAGGCCGCGGAGCTGGCGCAATCGTTCTCCAAATGGGATAAGAACACTGCCGCTCATTTCTCCGACGTGCAGGCCAAGATCAAGTCCTTCGCCGACAATGGGCTGGGCATCTTCGCCAACGGCTACTGGGGACATCCGGCCTACGTGCTGCCGCCCGAGGTCAACCTGATCGCCGTCTCCCACTACCTGGACGCACTGGTCTGGCAGAAGGAGATCGTGAAGATCCACACGGTGTTCGGCGGCAAGAATCCGCATCCGAACTACCTGGTCGGCGGCGTTCCCTGTTCCATCAACATAAACGAAGTGGCCGCCATCAACTCCGAGCGGCTGAACCTGGTCTCGAAACTCATCGACCAGGCGGATGAGTTCATCAACCAGGTGTACATCCCCGACGTGCTCGCGGTCGCCTCGTTCTACAAGGACTGGGCAAAGTACGGCGGCGGATTGACCAACTACCTCAGCTACGGCGAATTCCCCACCAAGGGCTACGGCCAGGTGGACTCGTTCAAGTACCCGCGCGGCGTGGTGCTCAATCGCGACCTGAGCACGGTACACCCGGTCAATGCGACCGACACCCAGGAGATCAAGGAGTACATTGCCCACTCCTGGTACAGCTACGACGGCGGAGACAGCGAAGGTATCCATCCCTGGGCCGGCGAGACCAACCTGAACTACACCGGGCCCAAGCCGCCCTTCGAGACCCTGGAAGGCTACGAGAAGTATTCGTTCCTGAAGACTCCGCGCTGGAAGGAACAGCCGATGGAGGTGGGTCCGCTGGCGCGGCTAATCGTCGCTTACGCGTCCGGACACGACGACGTAAAGGGTCTGGTGGGCGATACGCTGGGCAAGCTCGGCGTGCCCGTGGGCGCGCTCTACTCCACGCTGGGCCGCGTCGCAGCACGCGCCCTGGATGCGGCGCTGGCAATGGGCTGGCTGAAGGAGTTCTTCGGCGAGCTCATGGACCGGGTGAAGATCAACGAGGTCTCCACCTTCAACGGCCAGCTCTGGGAGCCGAGCACCTGGCCCAAGGATGCTGAAGGGGTTGGCCTCACCGAGGCTCCTCGCGGCGCACTGGCGCACTACATCAAGATCCACAACGGCGCCATCGCCAACTATCAGCTGGTGGTGCCGACGACCTGGAACGGTTCGCCACGCGATGCCAAACAGCAGCGTTCTTCCTTTGAACAGGCGCTGATCGGCACGCCGGTGGCAAAGATCGACGAGCCGGTCGAGATTCTCCGCACCATCCATTCCTTTGACCCGTGTCTGGCCTGCGCCGTGCATTTGTACGATCCGCAGGGACGGCACCTTCACCAGGTTTCCTTCGAGTAAACGCCATGGGAACTCCAGTCGTTGGCACCACCAGTTTGCCGCCGGCCGCACTTGATCAGCCGGTAGAGTATCGGCGGGTCTATGTGTGGGAGCTGCCGGTGCGTCTCTATCACGGGATCAACGCCGTCTGCCTCGTGGGTCTTTGTGTCACCGGCTACCTGATTGGCTTGCCGCTCAAAGTCTTTCAGACGCCGGAGGCCTATCAGCAGTATTGGTTCGGCTGGGTGCGGTTCATCCACTTCGCCTGCGCCTTTGTCTGGGTGTTCAACTTCGCGGCGCGCATCTACTGGGGATTTGTTGGCAACCGGTACGCGAGCTGGACTTCCTTCTTCCCGCTCAAGCGGTCACAACGCCAGGAGATCGTCGATGTGATCAAGGCGGACGTGCTGGAAACCAAGCTGCATGGACCAATCTCCACCGGGCACAATTCGCTGGCCGGCCTGATCTACTTCTTCACCTTCCTGGCGTTCCTATTCCAGACCGTCACCGGCTTTGCCCTGTATTCCAGCATGAGCAACTCATGGCTTCCACGGATGTTCACCTGGATCGTCCCCCTGATGGGCGGCGAGTTCCAGGTCCGCTTCTGGCACCACCTGTTCCTGTGGTTCTTCGTGACGTTTGCCATCATTCACGTGTATCTTGCCTTCTATCACGACTACATCGAGGGACGCGGCACCATCTCCTCCATCGTAGGCGGATGGAAGTTCGAGCGGGAGAAACGTGACAAGTAGCGGACCGAAGACGCTGGTGCTGGGGCTGGGAAACATCCTCATGGCCGACGAGGGCGTTGGCGTTCACGTTGTCCGCGCCCTGGAACAGCACGCGCTCCCGCCCGCCGTCGAGTGCCTCGACGGCGGCACCGGAGGGTTCATTCTGCTGGAGCCGATGCAATCCGCCGATCGCATTCTGATGATCGATGCGGCGGCAGACGGCAATCCGGTCGGCACGGTCACGCGCACGGTGCCGCGCTTCTCGCGCGATTATCCACCAACACTGACCGCGCATGACGTGGGCATCAAAGATCTGCTCGACCTGTTCTATATGCTGGATGGCGGCCGCGAAGTCGTGCTCTATGCCATCACCATCGATCCCCGCCAGCCGATCTCGATGAGCCTCTCCCCCGAAGTTGCCAACGCTGCAGAAGTGGCGATTCACCAAATCCTGGCTGAGCTGGCGCCGTCTCAAGCCGCTGCTTGAAGTTCGGCAGCGCTGCCCGCGCAGCGAATGGGTTTATCATCCTCATGCATGCAGACAGCAGGAAAGTTCGAGCGGCTATGGATCGACGCGCAGGAGTGTGGCCTGGGGTGGATGGACCGTCTGCGCGATCGGACAGGACGCACTGCAGCGACGGCTCCCCATCTGGCTACTGGCCTGCTTGGCGAGCGGGCGGCCCTGTTTGAGCTTAGCCGGAGCGGATATGTTGTGGTGGCCCGGCGCTGGACCAGCGCCAGGGTGCGCGGCGATGTGGACTTGATCGGGTGGGATGGCGAGTGGCTTTGTTTTGTCGAGGTGAAGACCCGGACCGCACGGGACCTGACTCCGGCGGAGACCGCCGTGGATGAGAACAAACGCCGGATGGTGCGCGGCCTCGCCGGGGCCTATCTGCGAACATTTCCCGAGTCCGAACGCAGGTCGATCCCGGTGCGGTTCGACGTGGTCTCGGTGTACTTGATCGATGGCACCGCGGAGTTTGAGGTATTCAAGGGCGCGTTCGGGTGGCAATGAGGGCAGCCCCTCGCCTGCGGGCACTTCAGGGGCGTCTTCGGTGTCTAATGAAGAGGGATTACGGAGGATGAGGGCGATGACGCTGCTGAATGCACCGGAATTCGATGAGAAGAAGGAAGCTCAAGAGCACACCATCCTGGTGGGATCGGGCATTCTGGTTGCGGCAATCGTAGTCCTGGCGGTAATGGGATTTCTGATGGGGCATGGCTGGCTGTTCATGAACCTGCCGGTGGAGCACAAGGTGGGGACCTTCCTTTCGACGCTCCAGGCGCAGGACTATCCGAAGGCGTATGGCATCTTCTACAACGACCCGAGCTGGCAGCAGCATCCTGACAAGTACAAGGACTATCCGCTGCAGCGCTTCACGGAAGACTTTACGACCGAGAGCGACTGGAAGGGCCCGGTCACATCGTTCCACGTCGACTTCTCGAAGCGCGACAATACAGGCACCGTGGTTGCCTCCACGATCAACGGCTCAACCAACCTGACTCTGAAGTATCAGCGGTCGGACGGAACTTTGGCGTTCTTTCCGTACGAGTTGACGCGCGGTTTCTGAGCCGCTACAGCGCTATGCCGGTTCGTGGACGCCCGCCGTGGCATCGCGGCGGATGGCCTGCAACTCGGGCAGGATGCGGCCGAGGGCTGCGGGCTGAGCATCGGCGGTGCCGAGGGCGAAGTAGGCGTCGCGGAAGAGGGGGAACAGGCGGTCGTAGCGGGCGGCCTCGGCAGGCTCGGGCAGGAAGGCGAGGAACGGCGGACAGAGCGCGTTCTGGGCTTCTTCGATGGACTTGAAGTCGCCGGCGGCGAGGAACGCGATGATGACTGAGCCGAGCGACGTCACGTCGCCTTCCGGAACCAGCACCGGCTTGCGCAGCACGTTGGCGTAGATCTGGTTCAGCTTGGCGTTCTTCTTGGGAATGCCCCCGCCGTTGATGACGCGGTTGATGGGCGCGCCGTTCTCCTCCATGCGGTTGAAGATGATGCGGGTGTGCAGCGCGGAGCCTTCGACCGCCGCAAACAGCTCGTCGGCCGCGGTGTGGTGCAGGTTCCAGCCAAAGGTGACGCCGCCGAGCGCGGGGTTGACCAGGACGGTGCGGTCGCCGTTGTCCCAGGTGAGGCGGAGCAGGCCGGTCTGCCCGGCCTTGAGCTGGGCTCCGGCTTCGGAGAGCGCGGCGACCGTGGTTCCGGCGCGGGCTGCAATGGCAGCGAAGACATCGCCGACCGCGGACATGCCCGCTTCGATGCCGACGCGGTCCGGATAGACCGAGCCAGGGACGACGCCGCAGACGCCGGGGACGAGCGTCTGCTGGTCGCTGAGACCGATGATGCAGGTCGAGGTGCCGATGACGTTGACCACGTCGCCAAGGCGGATGTTGGCGCCGATGGCGTCCCAGTGCGCGTCGAACGCGCCAACGGGAATGGGAATGCCTGCAGCCAGGCCGAGGGCCTCCGCCCACTTTGCCGAGAGGTGGCCGGCGATCTTGTCCGACGTGTTGTAGCGGCCGGTGATCTTCGAGCGCACGCCGGCGAGCAGCGGGTCAATCGATATTAAGAACTCTTCTGGCGGGAGCCCGCCCCACTTCGGGTTCCACATCCATTTGTGGCCCATGGCGCAGACGCTGCGCGCGATCTGGTTCGGGTCGGTGACACCGCACAATGTGGCGGCGACCATGTCGCAGTGCTCGAGCGCGGTGACGAACTTCGGCCGCAGTTCCGGGTTGTGGCGCAGCCAGTGCAGCAGCTTCGACCAGCCCCACTCGGAGGAGTAGACGCCGCCGCACCACTTGATTCCCTCAAAGCCCGTGCCGCCCTGGAAGGCATGTGCGGCGCGGGTAATCTCGGCCGCCTCGCCCGCGGCGCGATGGTCGCACCAGAGGTAGTACTCGCCGAGCGGGACCAAACCCTCGCCGACCGGGATGACGCTCGATCCGGTGGTGTCCAGCGCAATAGACCGGATCTCCTTGCCGTCGATGCCGCTGACGCGGACGGCCTCGCGCATTGCGCGGGCGAGCGCATCCATCTGGTCGTCGTGCGCCTGCGTCTTCAGATGCGGGTCGGACGCGGAGCTGTGCAGCGGATACTCGGCGGTCGCAGACCCCAGCTTGCCGCGTTGCTTCGAGAAGATGGAGATGCGCACGCTCAACGTGCCAAAGTCGACCCCTGCCACTACGCTCACGTGACACCCTCTTTCAGTGGTTCCATTGCTGCATCCGCATTCTAGCTGAGGCGCGCCGAGTTAGATCTCCATAGCTGATCTGCTATTTGCTTCTTGGGGATAAGTGGCTGTTACAGAGTTAGTTATAGGAAGGATGGAAATTCTTGGGGGCTTGACAGTCGCATCCGCCGTGGTTTTGGATAGCCTGGGTGATGGGGCGTTTTGGCCCCCGCTGGATTCGCGGTGGCAGGGAAACCTGAAGCTTTGAGTTTGGGATATTTAAACCACTGACGGTTCCTTTTTTCCGAAAGACGCGGGAGCTGCGAAGAATTTTCGCAACTAAATGCGCCCCGCGATGTTTGAGGGAACATTCCCCATCGCGATTCGGGTTGAAGGGGAGCTTCCGCTATTGGTCACAGGATCCTGATGGAGGGTGGCATGGCTACTCGTGTCGGGCTGCGGTTTTCGAGTGGTTGGGTTCGCGCGGTTGGCGGACTGTTGATGGTTGGCGCGCTGGGCGTGGCCGGGTGTGGTTCTTCAAGCCAAAACGGTCCACCGAGCACGCCGCAGCCGCAGGTAACAGTGAGCAGCGGGAGCCAGGTGAGGCTGGGGTCGACGGCTCAGTTTACGGCGACGGTGACGGGCGAGACGAACACCGCGGTGACTTGGCAGGTGAATGGGATTGCGGGTGGCTCGAGCGCCGTGGGAACGATCTCGGCTACCGGATTGTATACGCCGCCGGCTACGATTCCGGCGACTAATCCGGTGACGATTACAGCGGTGAGTGTGGCGGCTCCTACGCTGACCGGGTCGGCCAACGAGCTGATTTGGAACCCGCTGCCAGCGGTAACGAGCGCGGTGGTGGCACAGAACTACGGGGCGACGTCCGGGCTGCTGACGGTGATGGGCACGGGATTTGTGTCGGGGTCGCAGGTGCAGGCGGCAGGAACAAACCAGACGACTACGTTTGTGTCGGCGACGGAGTTGCAGGCCACCGTTCCGTTGGGAACGGGTGTGACCACGGTCAACGTCGATGTAGTGAATCCGGACCCGGGCGGAACGACTTCGACGGTTGCCAGCGCGCAGGTGCAGGCGTCGCTGCAGTCAGCGGCGCGGCTGCTGGACCAGGCGACGTTCGGGCCGACGCTGACGGACATTGCGCATGTGCAGGCGGTGGGATTGCAGGGGTATTTGAATGAACAGTTCGCGATGACGCCGACGCTGGAGCCGGGTATTGCGACACCGCCGCCGACGTTGTGCGCGAGCAGCACGATTGCCTGCCAGCAGGCCGAGTGGTGGCAAGCGGCGCTGACCGCGCCTGACCAGTTGCGGCAGAGAGTGGCGTTCGCGATGAGCGAGATGTTCGTGATCTCGACCAACTCAGACAACGCGCGCGCGGTGACGACCTACCAGAACACGCTGGTGAACGATGCGTTCGGCAACTTCTACAACATGATGAAGGACGTGACGCTGTCGCCGGGGATGGGCGCGTATCTAAACATGCTGAACAGCGCGAAACCGGGGACGATCGGCGGAGTTCTGCAGATCGCCAACGAGAACTATGCGCGCGAGTTCATGCAGTTGTTTACGACGGGCATCGATATGCTGAACCAGGACGGCACGCTGCAACTGGATTTGAGCGGCAACCCGATCCCGGTGTATACCGAGACCCAGGTACAGGCCTTTGCGCGGGTGTATACGGGCTGGACGTACGCGACGGCGAGCGGCGGCATTCCTACCAACTTCCCAAACAACACCGCGAATTACGACTCGCCGATGGCGGCGGTGGAGAGCCAGCACGACATGAACTCCAAGACGCTGCTGAATGGGACGACGCTGCCGGCGGGGCAGTCGTCGAGCCTGGACCTTACGGGCGCTCTGACGAACATCTTCAACCATGCGAATGTGGGGCCGTTCGTCTGCCGGCAGCTGATCCAGCACCTGGTGACGAGCAATCCGAGCCCGGCGTATGTGTCGCGGATTGCGGCGGTGTTTGCGAACGACGGAAGCGCACAGGCTGTGCGCGGGAACCTGCAGGCGGTGGTGCAGGCGATTCTGCTGGACCCCGAGGCGCGGGCGGGAGATGCGAACCCGAGCCCCAGCGACGGCCATCTGCGCGAGCCGCTGCTGTATATGACCAACGCGATGCGAGGGCTTGGTTTTACGTTTACGGGAGCGGGCGCGGGAACCGGAGCGGAGTACTACTACACGCCGGGCAACTTCACCAATGCGCTGGGCGAGAAGCCGTATACGTCGGGGGCGGTGTTCAACTTCTTTCCGCCAAATTATGTGATCCCGGGGACGACGACGAATGCGCCGGAGTTCGGCATTGAGAATACGGCGTCGGCGATATTGCGGCTGACGCTGGCGGACAACCTGGTCTACAACCGGATTACCGACTTCAGCGTGGACCTGAGTGCGACGAGCGCATTGGGAATTACCGCGTCGGCAACCGGCAATGCGATGACCGACAGCACCAACCTGGTGAATGCGCTGGCCAACATCTTTATGCATGGGCAGATGCCGGCGCAGATGCAGACCGATATTGTGAACCACGTGGCCACGCTGACGAATATTCCCGAGCGGGTGCGGGTGGCGACGTACCTGGTAATTACGAGTTCGTTTTACAAGGTGGAGCATTAAAGACAGTTGCTAGTGGTTAGTTGTTAGGTGCTAGTTAGGGACAAAGGCGGGGGTGGTGCTATGGGGTTGAATCGGCGGAGTTTCATTAAGTACGCGTCATTGGCGGCTGCGGGAAACGCAGCGGCGTTGCGGCCCTTTGGCGCGTTGAATGCGCTGGCGCAGGGGACGTCGAGCTACAAGGCGCTGGTGTGCGTGTTTCTGTTCGGCGGCAACGATGCGAACAATACGCTGATCCAGTTCGACACGGCGGGGTACAACAACTACTCGACGATCCGCGGGCCGCTGGCGATTCCGCAGAGCCAGCTGCTGCAATTGAGCGCGTTGCCGAACTTCGCGCTGAATCCAAACCTGCCGGATATTCAGACGCTGTTCGACAGCAAAAACGCAGCGTTCGTGGTGAATGTGGGGACGCTGATTGAGCCGACAACGAAGGCGCAGTTTCAGGCGGGTACAGATTTGCCGACGAACCTGTTCTCGCATCCGGACCAGCAATTGGAGTGGCAGAACGCGGCTGCGAGTGGATCTACTTCGACGGGCTGGGCGGGGCGGATCGCGGACACGCTGAATGCGAGCTACAACCCCGGCGCTTCCGTGCCGATGATCACTTCGGTCGCGGGGGATACGCTGTTCTGCAACGGGAGCGCGAGCACGCCGGTGAGCGTGAGCCCGGGGAACCTGGGCGGAGCGCAATGTTCGGAGGGAACCTCTGAATGCAATGCGCAGCAGGCGACGGCGCAGGCGCTGCTGAGCTTCGACTCGGGCCTGACGCTGGTGCAGGCGGACAACTCGATTACGAACAACGCCTACAACTATGCGAAGACGCTGACGGCGGCGACGCAGTCGGTATCGCCGCTGCTGACGGTGTTTCCGGCGGGAGGGCTGGGGGCGCAATTGAAGCAGGTTGCGCAGATCATCCAGGTCAGGGCCGCGCTGGGCGTGACGCGGCAGATCTTCTTCTGTGGGATTGGGAATTTCGATACGCACGCGGACCAGCTGGCGCTGCAGAATGCACTGCTGGCTTCGATCAGTCCCGCGCTGGCGGCGTTCTATGCGGCGACGGTGGAGATGGGAGTGCAGAGCAGCGTGACAACGTTTACGATGTCGGACTTCAGCCGGACCTTCCAGCCGAACTCGAACACCGGGAGCGACCATGCGTGGGGCTCGCACCACATCGTGCTGGGCGGCGCGGTGAATGGTGGACAGATGTATGGGACGTGGCCGACGCTGGCGCTGAATGGGCCCGACGACTCGGGGACGAACGGACGGTGGGTGCCGACGACGGGCAGCGTGCAGTACGCGGCTACGCTGGCGTCGTGGTTCGGAGTGAGCGCGGCGCAGATGCCGACGATCTTTCCGAATATCGGGAGCTTCGCGAAGGCGAACCTCGGGTTCGTATAGAGAGCGGCCGGTGCGGCCGGTGCATCACATGAACTTGATGCCGTTTTCTCCGATGACCGTGAATACCGACAACATATTGGTGAGCCCGAGCAGGTGTTGAATCTGTTTGCTCAGGTTGACGAGTTCCAAACTGCTGCCCGCCGACCTGGCGGAGACGTACAGACGAACCAGCGAGCCCAGGCCCATGCTGTCCGTGTGTTTCAGGTCCGTGAGGTCGAGGATGATTCGCCTGGTATCCGGAAGCAATTGGCAGACGCCGGCAGAAAGGACCTCGGTTGCTCCCGCGACCAACCTGCCGTGGCAATGCACGATGGCGGTGTTGCCGGCGCGTCTTTCAATGTCAATGGTAAGGACAGGCCCGGGCGCGGTATTCGACATCAGGGACCCCCTGGTCACAACCTGGCGAGCGTTTGAAAACCGGTATCGAGCGATTGTCGCACACGCCGCGGGCGCTGGGTCGGCTAGCTGTACTTGAGCCAACGGAGGATCTCGGGGAGGGTGGGGCGCTTGCCGTACATCAGGACGCCGATGCGGTAGATGCGGCTGGTGACCCAGACGATGCCCAAGATGCTGGCCGAGGTGAGCACGATGGAGAGGATGACCTCCCACGCCGCGGGATGGCCAAGGGAGACGCGGAAGTACATGAGCAGCGGCGTAAACGGCGGGACCAGCGCCAGAACGCGGGCGAGGGTGCTGTCCGGAGTCGTGAGCAGCGTACCCAGCATAAGGAAGCAGGCCAGGAGAGGAAGCAAGAGGAACATGTTGAGTTGCTGCAACTCCTGTTCGGAGTTGGTCATGGCGCCGAGCGCGGCGGCAATGGACGAGTAGAAAGCAAAGCCGAGAATGAAGTAGATGAAGAAGAAGATGACCTGCGGGCCAGTGAGCGAGATGTGCACGGTATCGCCGCCCAAGTGAATGCCTATGGAGCTGGCCGCGAACAACGCGGAAAGCCAGATGCCGACCTGGGTAAGCCCGACCGAACCGACGCCGATAATCTTGCCTGCCATCATCGCCTCGGGGCGGATGGTTGCGAGCAGGACCTCGAAGATGCGCGAAGTCTTCTCGTCAATGATCGACCGCGCCACATTCATTCCATAGAGCATGATGACCAGGTACATGACGAAGAAGAGCACGGAGACGCTGATCTCGGCGGATTCGTGCTCCTCGTGCTGGACGCCCCGGGCGGCCACAATGGTGACCGGTTGCAGCATGGTATCGACTTCGGCGGCCACGACGCCGCGATGGGCGAGCTGCTCGCGGATGAGGACCTGGCGCAGTGCGTCGGCCAGCGTGTTCTTGATCGAGGACTGGGCGTTTGACCGAGGGGTGAAGACAAATGTGGGACGGTCTCCCGGCGCGGCGGCGGGCGTGATCCAGAGGTAGCCATCTAGGTCGCCGGATTTCAGGTCGCTATCCAGCTCCGCGCGCGTGCCGGGTCCGGGGTCCATGGCATCGACGAAGATGCGCGGCTGCTTCTTCTGCTGGCTTGGGCTGGCGGAATGCTCCTGCGTCTGTGCCGCGCTTTCATCCTGCTGCTGTTGCCGGCGCTCGAGTTCGGTTTGCAGATCGAGGGCCAACTGGGTGTCGGAGGAGACGACGGCGATTTGTACATCGCTGGGGGCCTTGGAGCCCAGAAAGACGCTGCCGAAGATGAATCCGACCATGATCAAGGGGATCATGATGGTGGTGATGAGGAAGCCGCGGGTGTGGATGCGTTCGCGGTACTCGCGGCGGGCAATCAGCAGGACATTCCGCAGGGAGGCAGCTCGCAGCTTAGGCATCGAGATAGCTCCCCTCGGGCTCTTCTAATTGGTCTATAGAGAGATCGGGGCCGTTCGTCTCCGGCGAGGTTTCCTGGACCTTCTCGATGAAGATCTGCTCGAGCGTGGGCTCGGTCACCTCAAAGCGAGTGATGTGCGCATACTGCAAGGCCTCGGCCAGCAGCGCCTGCGCGTCGTCCGCGAGAGTTGCCGAGGGACGCAACTTGATCTCGGCGTATCCGGTGTAGCGCTTGAGGCTTTCGATCTTCGGGTTCTGGAGAAAGCCGTCGCCGCCTTCGAAGTGCATGTGGACGCGGTTGCGCGCATAGCTGGACTTGATCTCGCGCATGGAGCCGGAGAGGACGAGGTGACCGCGATGGATGAGGGCAATGTTGTCGCAGAGCTTCTCCACCTGGTCCATGCGGTGGGTGGAGAAGAGCACCGCGTTGCCCTGGCGGCGCAGGTCGAGCAGCGTGTCCATCAGCAGGGCTGCGTTGACCGGATCGAGGCCGCTGAAGGGCTCGTCCATAATGATGAGCTCGGGGTCGTGCAGCAGCGCCGCGATGAACTGAATCTTCTGCTGCATGCCCTTGGAGAGGTCTTCGGTCTTCTTGGGAATCGCCTCGGTGATCTGCAGCTTCTCACACCAGTCGCGAGCGCGTTTTTCGGCCAGGGATGCGTTGACGTAGTGGAGCTGGCCGAGGAAAACGAGCTGGTCGAGCACGTTCATCTTCTTGTAGAGGCCGCGCTCCTCCGGCAAATAGCCGACGCGAGAGAGAGATTTGCGAGCGAACGGCTTGTCGAAGAGAGAGACCGAGCCGGAGTCGGGCACGGTGATGCCGATCATCATGCGGATGGAACTGGTCTTGCCCGAGCCGTTGGGGCCAAGCAGCCCGAACATGGTTCCCGGCTCGATGCTGATGGAGAGGTCTTCCACCGCGACCTTGGTGTCGTAGACCTTGCGGACATGATGGAGCTGGACGATGGGCATGCGGACTCTAGGGGCAAGAAACATCTTAGTTTAGCAGTGCGAAGAGAGGCCCCGTCCATACAACTAGCGGGGGCCCTGCTTGACACCGTTCGGCCGCCCCAAGCTACAATCGAATGAGCAGGATTCAGGCGCATCCGCTGGCCTGAACCGCAAACTCAAGTCGCCGGCACTGCCAATCCTTCTTGCAAGAGACGGGCTTGCAGCATGCGAGCCTAGCGCGGGACGTGCAGCCTTTCGAGAGGCGCGCGGCTGTTGCGGAGCCCGTTCGGCGGTTCTTGGACTAATCCATATCGCCCGTTGCGATCCAACCGCAGTACCGACCGACGGCAGAAGCCGGGTCGAAGGAGACTCACCATGCGTCATCGTAATGCCGGCTACAAGCTCGGCCGCAATACCTCTCACCGTCGCGCCGTGCTGCGCAATCTGGTCACGTCTGTCATTTTAATGGATCGCATTGAGACCACCGTCACGAAGTGCAAGGCCGCCCAGCCGCTGGTGGAGAAGATGATCACACTGGGCAAGCGCGGCACCGTTCACGCACGGCGCCAGGCGCTAAGCTACCTGATGACGCCGGAGTCCGTGGACCGGCTGTTCGGTGTCGTGGCCCCGCGCTACGGCGACCGCAACGGTGGATGCACACGCATCACGCGCAGCGGTGCGCGCCAGGGCGATGCGGCCGAGATGGCGTACATCGAACTGCTCGGCGCCGAGCAGGAGCTGGACGCGAAGCGGCAGAAGCGCGAAGAGGCCCGCGCCAAGAAGCGTGAAGAGATGGCCAAGCAGCTTGAGGAACAGAACCCCGGCGGCGAAGCTGCCGAGGCCAAGACCGAAGAATAATGCTAACCCATTAACCCCGGGGTTACAGCAGCCCGCCGCAGGATAGGCCCCTGCGGCGGTTTTGCGTTTGTGGTGGAGATGGGTCAGGAGGACGGCAGGAAATATGCCTCCGTCGCCGCCAGCAACGCGTCATGATCAAGATGTGGCTTTCTGTCTTCGTACCGGGCGGCCCAACAGATCTGGTTCACAATGTCCCGCGGATAGCATGCCCGCAACTCCTGTTTCAGTTTGACGCGGATGACGTCGATCAAGTCACTGACGGTAGCGGCGTCCGGCTCCATTCCGTGCTCCACGGCAACCCGGCGGAAGATCTCGCTGAACTGCTCGTCGGAAACCGCTCCGATCCTGATCTTGGTTTGAATCCTGCGCAGGAAGGCGGCGTCCGCCAACTCCGCGGGATCGATGTTGGTGGCGAAGACGACCAGCATCTCGAACGGAATCTCGATTGTCCTTCCTCCAGCCATGGTCAGGAAATCGATTCTGCGATCGAGCGGAACCACCCAGCGGTTGAGCAGCTCTTCCGGGCGAATTCGCTGCCGACCGAAGTCGTCGATGATCAGGACCCCGTTATTGGCCTTCATCTGCACCGGCCCGACGTAAAACTTCGATATCGGGTTGAACTGCAGGTCCAGCATGTCGACTGTCAGTTCTCCGCCCACGAGGACCGTGGGCCGGCGGCAGCGTACCCAGCGCTCATCGAAAGTCCCGGATTCCAGCGGCGCGCCCTGCTTATGAATGACGGGATCGTAGACGGTAACGATCTGGCCATCGACCTCCACGGCGGACGGAATCCATATGTCGTCCTCAGCGATCACTCGCGACAGGGTCTCGGCGATGGCGGTCTTGCCAACTCCCGGGGCGCCGTGGAGAAAAATCGAGGTTCCGGAGTTGAGCGCGGTTCCCAACTGGGCGAGGGTCTTGGGATCGATCACAAGGTGGGCGAAGGCCTTCTCCACGTCGGGTGGGTGAACGACAACATTGCGTACGCTCTGTTTGCGGACCTGGGCTACGTAGCTCTCAAGAGACACCGGCGCGACGCCCGCGTACTGATTCTGGACCAGCAACTGCGATGCTCGCGTTCTGCCCGCCGAAGTGATGGCAAGGTCGGGGACGTTGCCATTCATCCCCGCAACCTGACAGTGCATATCTGCCCGCATCCGGCTAAACAGTTGGTTGGTTACCTCGTAGCTGAGGTGGGTCTGCCGGGAGAGGTCAGAAAGCGACATGGGACCGGACAGATAGAGAATCTTGAGTGCGAGGTCTTCGAGAACTGACTGGCGAACGCCGGTATCCGCAATGGAGCGCGGCTTGCGCTCGGGCGTCCCTGCCGAGTCGACGTCGAGTGGATTCTGAGTCAGAATGGAACCTCCTTTTGCCTCAACGAAAAATCCCTGCCTTGACGTGGAATTGTACTCTGCAAGAGATTGGCGGACGATGACCCTATGGGGTCATACAGAATCGTCAGCGCAGGCCGGCCCCGAAGCGGCAGAGCGCGAAGAGACGTTCGCCAAGAAGCATGAGCAAGACGACCAGACGGCTCGAAGTACAGAACGACAACGAAGTTCCCGAACCCCAACCCCGAGCCGTAACCCCAATCCAGTCTGCGCAAACTTATCCGGGACACGTGCGCCTGTGCCGCGTTTTCGCGGCAACCCGGAAAACCGATACAACTCCTTTCAATTCAACAGCATCAAACCCGTGAGAGGTATCAATTTCATGCGTAACATCACTTCGTTTGCGTTGGTTGCGGTTGCGGGATTCGCTTTTGCAGCGGCGGCTCCTTTCGCACAGGCCCAGGTCAGCATCAGCATTGGTGCGGAGCCCTCCTGTCCCTATGGCTACTACGACTACGCCCCGTACAGATGCAGCCCTAGCGGCTACTATGGGCCGCAGTATTTCACCAGTGGCGTGTTCGTCGGCGTTGGCCCCTGGTTCCATGGCTCGAACGATTTCCACGGCACCGTGAACAACCGCTACGATCCGCAGCATGGATACAAGGGAAGAATGCCAAGTGTTGGCGACAAGGCGGAAACGCCCGCCAAACCGCAAGCCTTCAAAGGCAATGAAGAGCGCGATGGACGCGGCAACGTGACCGGCGGCAAGGGCGAGAAAAAGTAGGGCCCGTTTGGCAAAACCTTAGTCTTCGCCCGTAACTGAAAGACCGTTCGTTCGTCAGCACAGGCTGGCGCATGGGCGGTCTTTTTCTTTGCTAATCCACGATACGGTGCGCGAGCATCTGCGCGAGGCCATCCGCGTGCTCGGGCTTCCCGAGCCGGCCCGTTGATCCGGAAAACCAGGCGATCGCTGTAGTCTGATGGAGAGCGAATCGCCATGGAAAACAAGTACATCCTCGTCCTGACCACCGTTGGAACCAAACAGTTCGCCAACGATCTTGCGCACTCGATCATGAGTGCGCGGCTGGCTGCCTGTGTGCAGATGCAAGCGGTGCAGAGCGTGTATCGCTGGAAGGGCGAGGTGTGCTCCGAGCCGGAATGGCTGCTGGCGATCAAGACCAGCGAAGGCCGGTACGCAGAACTGGAGCAGCACATCCGGGCCAACCACTCGTACGAGACGCCCGAGATCGTCCGGCTGCCCGTCACGGGCGGCTCGCGCGAATACCTCGCCTGGATCGGCGACTGCGTGGGATAAGCGTTGGCGACCAGGCATAGAATTCAGGTGAAATTGGACGAGGTGAGATGAGGCGACGCGAGATGCTGAAATCCGGCCTTGCCGCGGGCGTGGCGGCCGGCATGGCGTTCCCCGGGCTGGCGCATGGCGAAGCCCAGGCGGTCGGCGGAGCACAGACGGATGGGCTTAGCCCGGACAGACTGACTGGGGGCGGCCTGACGGAAGAACGCACGAGTTGGGTGGCGATGCTGGACCGGATCTGCCGGCCGCTGTTCGACGCGCTGAGCCAGCGCCGGCTGAAGGCGGTGATGCCGGTGGAGGCATACGCCGGCGAGCAGCAACACCGGCGGCAGACAACCTATCTGGAGGCCCTGGGGCGCGCGCTGGCGGGGATGGCGCCATGGCTGGAGCATGGGGCAACCGCAGGCGCGGAGGGCCAGCTTCGTGCACGGTATTGCGAGCAGGCGCGGATGGCGATTGCGTCGGCGGTCGATCGCGCATCGCCGGACTACATGGACTTCGGAGGCGACCGGCAGACGATTGTGGACACGGCGTTTCTGTCGCTAGCACTGCTGCGCGCTCCGCAGGAGCTGCGGGAGAAGCTGCCGGCGCCGGTGCGGGCGCAGCTTGCGGATGCGCTGCGGGCGACGCGCGCGCAGCTGCCCAATTACAACAACTGGCTGCTGTTTGCGGCGATGATCGAGGCTGGGCTGTGCGCGCTGGGCGAACCGTGGGACCGCGAGCGCGTCGACTATGCGCTGCGCGAGCATGCTGCGTGGTACGTGGGCGACGGCGTGTATGGCGATGGGCCGCACTTTCACCAGGACTACTACAACGCGTTCGTGATCCAGCCGTTTCTGCTGATGCTGATGGACGCAGTGGGCAAGCAGGAGGCAGCGTGGAGCGCGATGGCGGGCGCGATCCATGAGCGCGCGGTGCGGTACGCGGCGATCCAGGAGCGGATGATCGCGCCGGACGGGTCGTATCCGGTGATGGGGCGGTCGATCGCGTATCGCTGCGGAGCGTTCCAGTTGCTGGCGGATGCAGCGCTGCGCGGGATGCTGCCGCCGGAGGTCGTGCCGGAGCAGGTGCGCGGAGCGCTGACAGCGGTGATGCGGCGGACGCTGGGGGCGCCGGGCACATTCGACGACCAGGGATGGCTGCGAATCGGGCTCGCCGGGCACCAGCCGTCACTGGGCGAGGCGTATATCTCTACCGGGAGCCTGTACCTGTGCACGACGTCGTTTCTGCCGCTGGGCCTGCCGGCCGGGGACCGGTTCTGGAGCGGGGCGGCGGCGCCGTGGAGCGCGGTGAAGGTGTGGGGCGGCGCGGACTTCAAGGCGGACCATGCGATGGATGGGCGGCAGCCGGGGATTGATGCGATCCAAAAAAACTGGACCTAAACTCTCAAAGTCTTGAATCGCGACTGGTTGGTGGAGGACCTGGCCTGGCGTAGGTCTCGCCGAAGGAGGCGTCGGGGGAGGCTGACGGCCAACCAATTATCACCAGGAAGACGTCGAAGACGAAGAGTGCGATGGCAAAGTCGTTGAAGACCGTCGCCTGGTGCGGATTGGGCCAGAACTGGTTGGCGGACCAGAACAAGAACGCGACGGCCAGCAGAACCGCCTTGAGCCATTCCGAGGGCGAGGGCCGATGGACGGTTTGGTAGACGAGGTAGGCGAGGGCGATCATGGCGAGCGGAAAAGCGCCGAGGAGGTCGTGGGCGCGTGCCGGAAACAGGGCCGGAGCAACGTCCCACACAAGCAGAACGGCAACGCCGGCGAGCGTGACGGCTCCCAGGAAGACAGGGACGGCGCGGTGGGCTCGATCGAGACGGGTGTACATGGTGCGGGTTCCTCCGGTGCTTTGGGCGGGTATCCTCCCCCGGGGGGGGTATATACCTAAGTGGCTCAATCTAAATTCGATATTGTTCCGTATATACCCAGAAATATATACAAATGCGGTTTTGGACCCTCTTTTGGTTTGGTTCAAACTGGAATGGAGCGGATGCGCGTGTTTTGGCCTCTACTTTTATTATACGGGGCGGACCATAACTCAACCGGTCTGATCGATGGCTTATTTTGTTGTGTAACTCATTTCGATTGTGCTGGTTGCATGGATTTTTGGCGGGGAGGGGCTTGACACGATTGCCGAGGCAGATTTCCACCGATTGACACGGGGCGCGGGGCATGGGAGTGTCGAGAAGATCAACACTGTTGCTGCGCAATATAATGCTGGAGTGGGGCCCTGCCGTTTAAGCTGTCTGCAGGAGCGTGCGCCATGAGCCATCAGGAACAGATCGCTGAAATCACGGATGAGCTTACGAATGCGATTCAATCGATGGTTGAATCGTTCGAGCCGTACCGGGCAGACCATCGTCCGGATTTGGCGGATGTCGACCGCTGGCTGATCTGGAACAACCAGACCTCGGAGCGGCTGGGCGTGATCGCGCTGGCTGGGCCGGAGCACTCCCTCTCGCTGGTGGAGAAGAAGGTGCTGCTGCGGACGCGGGCGATGGATTTGCTGCGGAACGTGGCGTAAGGGCGGGGGCCGGTTCTCACCAACACCTATTTTGTTTTAGCTGGGAGCGGGGCTGCGAAGTTGCGGCTGAGGCCGAGCTTTGTTGCGGCTTCGTCCAGCGCAGCCTGGGTAAAGAAGAATTGTTGGTTGGGATTTGAGTTTGGGTAGAACCGGATGACGATCTCGGGGTGGGTGACTGAGTCGCTTATACCGTCGTGAAAGGGATAGCCGAGGTCCTGCAGCAGGTGCAGCGATCCCTCGTCGCCGCTCGGGTTGCCGGTGTCGCCAACGATGGCGAATACCCCGCGGTGGGTGCGCCGGGAATAGACGGCCACGAAGTCGCCGACCTTCACGCCATGCCGCTGAGCGTAATTGCCGCGCACGACGTAGTTGATATTGCGAGCGTCGACGTAGCTCCTCGGGTCGCGCTCATTCGGATTGGCCGGATCGGTAAAGGCGGTCTGCGAGATGTAGTAGCCGGGAAAGGGATCGTTCGGGCCCTGCACGACCGGATGGTGCTTCTGGTCGAGTAGGTAGCCGACAATCGGCTCATCGGCGCGCTCGAGATAGTGCGCGTCGATCGCGTTGTCCAGGGCGGGCTTGCCGGGCGGGCCGTATGCGTTGGGAGCCCCATCGACGTCGACCGTCATGCGATGCGTGAGCACTTCGAACGACGGATGCGGTGTGGGTCTTTGCGGGCAGGCCGTGGCCGCAAAGGCTGCGGCGAGGGCCAAAAGGGTGACGGACGGGGCCGGGATGGAGTGGCGACGCAGCACGTCTACAATCTTAGTGCTGGTGGAGAAGAAAGTCTGTAAGAAGCCGGGCGATGGCCTTCTGCGGAACGTGGCGTAAGGGGCGGGGGCGAAATCAGGAAACCGGTTTATCGAAACTATGGGCCGTGCCCTGGGCTCATTGTCTCGAGGGCAGCATTTAGCAGCTGAGGTCATTCTTCTTCAGCGAGGCGATATGCCGAGGAATATGGATAGAGTTCGGGTGTGGTGCTCAGACCAGCGCGGACGGGATTTTGGTGGAGATACGCGCGTCGAGTTTCCTTGTCTTGTGCATTGCGTCGGCGATGGTCGGTGAAACCGCGCTGCCAAACCGGGAGTTTCGAGGCCAGGCGGTGCGAGAAACCACCCTTGATAAGGCCAATCGCTCGTTCGAGTGTGATCGCTTGTGGCGTAAGGATGAGGTGAACGTGGTCGGGCATAACCACAAAGGCGTGGAGTTTGTAATGGCCCGCGCGGCGGTAGTGCTGGAGGGTTTCGAGCAAGAGTTCGCAGTTGGCGGGGACTTGGAAGAGGCGGCGACGATTGCAGGTCGCGGTGGTGATGAAGAATGTGCCAGGGCGTACTGCTCGGGTAGGGATCGCCATATTGCGATTGTACGGCGTACCTCATGGGCTAAAGCCCCATGGCTGAGTGGGGCTTTTGCGGCACGGCTGAAGCCGTGCCCTTAAGCAAGACGGTTGTCGCTTGCGGAGCCACTGAGCTGACAAAAGCAGCCAGTGGTGACGAGTTCTTGCCGCTCCGAGCTAGCGGAGGTGGAGGGAGGCGGCGACGAATTTCATCATGGTTTGCTGTTTGAAGCGGAGGGCGGCGGAGCGGGCGGAGTGTTCGGAGTCGAAGGAGCCGTGGTCCTCGCCGGCCCAGCGGAAGCGCCAGCAGTCGCCGGACTCGTAGATGTGGGGATCTTCGGCGTGCGCGAGCGCCATTTGAAGCGGTGGTGTCAGTAAATCACTCATCTCTGTTCTCGGACCTTTCCGTAGATCGTTTACCTCAGGGAATGCGAGAAGAAGTGCTCGACATCCCCTCGGCGGCTAAAGCCGGGATATAATCGCCGCTCCCACGGCGGGACTGAAGTCCCACCCTTTCAAAGCAGGGGTTACGGATAAGGCTAGAGTTGCCCAAACGGTACTTCAATATCTTATGGGATACCTGCGCGGGGACGAAGGTGGGTGCCGAAAAGGGCTGGAATCAGCGAAAAGCATGTCCCAGGGGCTAGGCAGTGTTTGACAAGTCGATTTTGACGTTCGGGACGCCTCGGGCGGCCTAAGAGAGCATACCCCAGGGGCTAAAGCCCCGTTCTTGCTGTCCCCGAGGTGCCAAGCCTGAAGGCTTGGCTTACCCTAAAAGCAAAGACTGCCGATTCGTCAAACACTGTCTAAAGCCCATGTCGATGCTGTGCCCGTTATGCCGGGGAGACCCAAGGCTAAAGCCTTGGGCTACCAGTCCCGGCCTATCTATAAAGCCGAGTTTTCAAAGTCCGAGTTTTCAGGAGCCTCCTAAGGCCTGATTTCCACCGCATGGCTGCGCGTGAAAGAATGGTAGCTACCCACCATGCCTGACGAGATGATCCCGGAAGCCGCGCCCCTAGTTGATGACTCCACCGACGAGCCCACTGAATCGTTCGGCGAGATGCTGGCGGAGTTCGAGCACAGCCATGTGCACACGACGGAGGGCGGCGCGAACCAGGTGCAAGGCACCGTCGTGTCGATGGACGCGGAGTTTGTGTACCTGGACATCGGGTACAAGAGCGAGGGGATTCTGCCGCGCGGCGCGTTTGAGAACAATGCCGAGGGCGTGGCGACGGGCGACACGTTTCCGGTGTCGGTGAAGGGGCGCAATGCCGAACGGTACTACGAGCTTTCGCGGCACAAGGTGGTGCTGCCGACCGACTGGTCGTCGCTGGAGGCGGCGTTCGCGCAGAAGTCCGCCGTGGTGGGGATGGTGACCGCGGTGGTGAAGGGCGGGCTGACGGTGGACATCGGCGTGCGGGCGTTTATGCCGGCCTCGCGCAGCGGCACGCGGGATGCGGCCGAGATGGAGAAGCTGGTGGGCCAGGAGATTACCTGCCGCATTACCAAGCTGGATGTGACCGAGGAAGACGTGGTGGTGGACCGGCGGGCGATTGCCGAAGAGCAGGCGCGAGCGCTGGCGCAGGGGCGCTACGCCGATATGAAGGAAGGCGACCTGGTGAGCGGCGCGGTGCGCAGCCTGATGAGCTATGGGGCGTTCGTCGATCTGGGTGGCATCGATGCGCTGCTGCACATCAGCGACATTGCGTGGAGCCGGGTGAATGCCGCGGAGGACGTGCTGACGGTGGGCCAGCAACTGCAGTTGAAGGTGCTGAAGGTGGATGCGGAGAACCAGCGCATCTCCGTCGGGCTGAAGCAACTGGAGGCGGAGCCGTGGGACGGCGCGGCCGAGAGATACAAGGCGGGCCAGCGCGTGGGCGGCACGGTGACGCGGCTGATGGACTTCGGCGCGTTCGTGGAGCTGGAGCCGGGGATCGAAGGGCTGATCCATGTGTCGGAGATGTCGTGGGTGAAGAAGGTGCACAAGCCCAGCGACATTCTGAAGGCCGGAGACACGGTGGAAGCGGTGGTCCTGACGGTGAGCGCGGGCGAGCGGCGCATCTCGCTGGGCTTGAAGCAGGCGCTGGGAGACCCGTGGATGGAGGCGCCGCGCAAGTTTCCGGTGGGCTCGGCGATTGAAGGCCCGGTGACGCGGCTGATGAAGTTCGGCGCGTTTGTGCAACTGGCGGAGGGCGTGGAGGGGCTGGTGCACGTGAGCGAGATCACGGCCGACCGGCGGATCAACCATCCGCAGGACGTGTTGCACGCCGGCCAGATGGTGAGGGCGCAAGTGCTGGGCGTTGATACGGAGAAGCGGCAGATCCGGCTGAGCATGAAGCAACTGGTTCCGACCAGCTACGGCGAGTATTTGGAGGAGCATAAGGAAGGCGATGTGGTCTCGGGCCGCGTGGTGGAGCAGCAAGCGGAGGAGGCTACGATCGAGCTGGGCGAGGGGATACGCGCGCTGTGCCGCATGGCGGGGAACGCGGCTACTGCCGCTGCGGCGAACCCGGGCGGGGCGGCGGATCTGTCGGCATTGACGTCTATGCTGAAGGCCCGCTGGAAGGGTGGCACGGCGCCCGCCGGCAGCCAGCCGGAGCCGCTGAGCGTGGGGCAGATTCGCAGCTTCCGCATTGCGAAACTCGATCGCGAGACGGAGAAGATTGAGCTGAAGCTGGCCTAGGTATCAAGCTCGAGTCTTGCGGCGTGATACGTTGACGATCAGCATGATGTTGTAGTCCTTCGAGTTTTCGCAGAGGGTGACGGGGCGGATGACGTGAAGGTTGACAACGGTCTGGAATCGAAGCTGGATTTACATTCCCCGCGGGCGAGAGCGAACCGCGAAGCGCTGGCGACGCTGATAGCGGCACTGCGAGCGGAGGAGGATGCAATCCGGCTGGGCGGTGGAGCGGAGGCGGCGAAGGCACAAAACGCGAAGGGACGGCTGACCGTCAGAGACCGGCTGAAGCTGCTGCTCGATGAAGGGACGGAGTTGCTGGAGCTGGGCCTTTGGGCCGCGCATGGAATGTACAGCGAGTACGGCGGCGCTCCCGGTGCGGGTGTTGTGACCGGACTGGGCCGCGTATGCGGACGCCTGTCAATGATCGTCGCCAACGACGCGACCGTGAAGGCCGGAGCGTTCTTCCCGATGACCGCGAAAAAGGTGCTTCGCGCCCAGACGATCGCGCTGGAAAACCGCATTCCTACGATCTATCTGGTGGATTCTTCCGGCGTGTTCCTGCCGTTGCAGGAAGACGTGTTTCCGGACACCGACGATTTCGGGCGCATCTTCAGGAACAATGCCGTGATGAGCTCGCTGGGGATTCCGCAGATCACTGCGATCATGGGCATGTGCGTCGCGGGAGGTGCGTATCTGCCGGTGATGACGGATACCGTGCTGATGACCGAGGGATCAGGTCTCTTTCTTGCGGGCCCTTCCCTGGTTCAGGCCGCGATCGGGCAGAAGACCGGGGCCGAGGAACTGGGCGGAGCGGCCATGCACTCTGAGATCTCGGGAACCGTAGACTTCCAAGAGCCGAACGATGAGATGTGCCTGGCGCGCTTGCGATCGTTGGTTGGGAAGATTGGCGAACGGCAGGGGGCCGCTGCAGCAGCGGAGGCCTTCTCTCGCGTCGCCTACGACCCGGTCCGCGATGTGCCGGAGTTTGCAGCAGAGGACGTCTATGGGTTGCTGAATCCAGAGCCCGGAGCGAGCAATGTTTATGACATGCGCGAGATCATTGCGCGCATCGTGGACCGCAGCGAGTTTGACGAGTACAAGGCAGAGTTTGGGAGAACGGTGCTGTGCGGGTACGCGCGAATTGCCGGCAGGGCGGTGGGCATTGTTGCCAATCAAAAGACCAACCAGAGCCAGACCGTGGCCATGGGCCCGGCCGCGGGCATGCTTCGGACCGAAGTTGGCGGCGTGATCTATACCGAGGGCGCGCAAAAGGCGGCACGCTTTATCATGGATTGCAATCAGAGCCTGGTGCCGCTGCTGTTCCTGCACGATGTGAACGGGTTCATGGTGGGCAAGGATGCGGAGTGGTCGGGGATCATCCGGGCCGGGGCAAAGATGGTGTCTGCGGTGAGCACGAGTGTGGTGCCAAAGATCACCGTCATCGTTGGCGGAAGCTTTGGCGCGGGGCACTATGCGATGTGCGGAAAAGCTTACGATCCCAGGTTCCTGTTTGCCTGGCCGACAGCACGGTATGCGGTGATGAGCGGGACCGCGGCAGCAAGCACTTTAGCAGAAGTTCGTGCCCGGCAGATGGAGCGGGGCAGCGGCAAGATTTTATCGGAGGCCGAAAAACGGACCCTCTACGACGAAATCAAGGCGACCTACGATGCCCAGGCCGATCCACGCTATGGCGCGGCGCGCCTATGGATCGACGCGATTATCGATCCGGCGAAGACGAGAGAAGTTCTGATTACGGCGCTGGAAGCCTGCGCTTTGAACCCTGAAGTTCCCAGGTTCAATCCTGGAGTCATCCAGACGTGATCGTGGGCCCTGGGTGAAGGAGGCCAATGAAGAACGTTGCGCTTGAGCCGGTCGCCGGTTTATATCCTTTCGTGTTGACGGAGGACCAGGAGCATCTCCGGCGGGAGATTCGCGAATTTGCCGCGTGCGAGATCGCACCCAACGTGATGGCCTGGGATGAGGCGAGCGAGTTCCCCCTGGCGGCCATAAAGAAGCTGGGAGCGATGGGGTTGCTCGGGGTCATCGTTCCGGCAGAGTACGGTGGCGCGGGCATGGGCTATGTGGACTATGCGCTTGCGATCGAAGAACTCTCCGCCGTGGATGGAGCGATCGGCCTGACCATGGCGGCGCATAACTCGCTGGGGACGAATCACATTTTTCTTGCCGGAAACGAAGAGCAGAAGAAGAAATACCTCCCGCGGCTCGCGGGAGGGGAGTGGCTGGCTGCGTGGGCATTGACCGAGCCCGGCTCCGGATCGGATGCCGGCAGCGCACGCACCACCGCAGTGAAGAAGGGCGATCGGTATGTGCTGAACGGGAACAAGACCTTCATCACCAATGGGCGTTATGCCGACGTCGCGGTGGTGATTGCGGTGACCGACAAGAGCAAGGGCACCCACGGGCTGTCTGCGTTTGTCGTGGAAAAGGGGACATCGGGGTTCCGGCCGGGAAAGAAGGAGAACAAGCTGGGCTTGCGCGCCAGCGACACCAGCGAACTGATCTTCGAGGACTGCGAAATCCCCGCCGCGAACCTGCTGGGAACGGAGGGCGAGGGATTTATCGATGCGATGCGCGTGCTGGACGGCGGCAGGATCTCGATTGCCGCGCTGGCGCTGGGCATCGGCAGGGGCGCGCTGGATGCGGCGTTGAAGTATGTGAAGGAGCGCCGGCAGTTCGGCAAGGCGATCGCGGAGTTTCAAGGCATTCAGTGGAAGCTCGCGGACATGGCAACGGACCTGGATGCTGCGCGGTTGCTAACCTACCGGGCCGCGGTGCTGAAGGATGCGGGTCGCAAGGTAACCCGCGAGTCGTCGATGGCGAAACTGTTTGCGAGCGAAACTGCGGTGCACATCTGCGGTGAGGCGGTGCAGTTGCTTGGCGGCTACGGATTCATCAAGGACTATCCGGTGGAGAAGTTTTATCGCGATGTGAAGCTGTGTACCATTGGCGAGGGCACCAGCGAGATACAGCGCATGGTGATCGCGCGCGAGATACTGAAGGTCCATCCATCCCGCGGTTGATGCGACCAACGGACGAGGGAAAGACGATGGGTGATTTGGTCAAGATCGTCGAGTGTCCGCGGGATGCATGGCAAGGGCTACCGGCGCAGATTCCGGCCGAGGTGAAGGCGGACTATCTGCGCATGCTGGTAACCGCGGGGTTCACGCAGATCGATGCGGTCAGTTTCGTCTCGCCCGCCGCGGTTCCGCAGATGGCAGATTCGGAGCAGGTGCTCGAGTACCTGATGCCGTCGCGCAGCGTAGAGATAATCGGCATCGTGGTGAATGAGAAGGGCGCTGAGCGGGCCATCGATACGGGTGCGGTACAGACGCTGGGCTTTCCGTATTCGATCTCGCCCCAGTTTCTTCTGCGCAATCAGAAACAAACTCCGGATCAGTCGCTGGATGCACTCCATGCGATAGGAACGCTGGCGTATGGAGCGGGATTGGAAGTGGTTGCCTATCTCTCGATGGCCTTCGGGAATCCCTATGGCGATCCGTGGAGCATCGACGAGGTGGTGAATGCATGCGATCTGCTGATCGACGCTGGAGTGCGGCAGATCTCGCTGGCGGATACGGTGGGGCTGGCTACGCCCGAACAAATCGCAGAGACTGTGGCGGCGGTAGGCAAAGCTTTTGACGCGATCGAGATCGGCGTGCATCTGCATGCTCGCCGAGCCGCCGCGCCGGTGCGAATTCGCGCAGCGTACGAAGCCGGCTGCAGGCGGTTTGACGCAGCCGTCGGCGGCCTCGGCGGATGCCCGTTTGCGCAGGATGCCCTGGTCGGCAATATCCCCACCGAGACATTGATTCGAGTGTTGGCGGAGTGCGGTGCGACGCTGCCCGCACTCGGGCCTCTCGAAGAATTGGTCCGCGCCAGCGCGGGGATTGCCAGGCGCTTCGGTCCACGTGTGAATTAATGCGCAGTCGTATGCTCGAAGTTGTGCCGCTCGTGTTTGAGCCCGGAGGACAGATTGAATTCGACGACGATTGTGGTTGCGGATAACCCTCCGATACGGACGATTACGCTGAATCGGCCCGAGCGGCGGAATGCGATGACTCCCGAGATGCAGGCGGAGTTGATCGCGGCCATGGAAGACACCTGCGCAAGCAACTGCCGCGTGCTGGTGCTCACCGGTGCGGGCGAGGGGTTCTGTTCGGGCCTGGATCTAACCGGGTTACAGGGCATGGGAGGCAAGACGGATCTTGAGCACTGCGTAGATGCAGCGCGAATTGCCAGACTATTCCGCACGCTGTATGAGCTGCCCATGCCAACCATCGCTGCCGTGCACGGCCCGGCAATTGCCGGCGGTGCGGGATTGGCCACGATCTGCGACTTTACCCTGGCAACGCCCGCGGCCAGGTTCGGGTTCACCGAGACGCGGATCGGTTTTGTGCCTGCGTTCGTGTCCGCCTTTCTGGCTTTGCAGGTCGGCGATAAGCGCAGCCGGGACCTGCTGTTGACCGGCCGAATCCTCGATGCGGAAGAGGCGTTTCGGCTGGGCCTTGTGACCGAGGTGATCGCTCCCGAGAATCTGCTGGGGCGGACTCAAGCGCTGGCGGAGACTCTGATCGCGAACAGTCCGCAGGCCTTGGCAGCGACCAAGCGGCTGTTGGCCGCGCAGAACAAAGCGTGGCTCGACGCTGCGATCGAAGCGGCCCTCGAAGCCAATGCCGAGGCTCGGGAGACGGCAGATTTTCACGAAGGCGTCTCTGCCTTCCTCGAAAAACGAAAACCCGCATGGAAGAAAGCCTCAAGCTAAAACACCACTAAAGCGCACGGGCGCCCCCGTCCGCTCTTCCACCTGCCGGCGCGTAACGCCCTCCGCAAGTTCGACGGCCGCAAAGCCTGAGTTGGTCACATCGAGCACGCAAAGATCGGTAATCACGCGGTGAACGACCCCAGTTCCGGTCAGTGGCAAGGTGCAATGGCGCAGCAGCTTCGCGCTTCCGTCTGCAGCCGTATGTTCCATCACGACCACGACGCGCCGGACGCCGGAGACGATATCCATGGCGCCGCCCATGCCTTTCACGCGTTTGCCCGGGACCATCCAGTTGGCGAGATCCCCGTGTTCGGAGACCTGCATGGCGCCGAGGATGGCAAGGTCTAGATGACCGCCGCGAATCATCGCGAACGAGTCGGCGCTGGAGAAGGTGGAAGCGCCGGGCACGAAGGTCACGGTCTCTTTTCCTGCATTGATCAAGTCCGGATCGACCTCCATATCGCGCGGAAACGGTCCCATGCCGAGCAACCCGTTCTCCGACTGCAAGGTTACGGTCATCCCCATCGGAATGAAGTTGGCAACCAGCGTCGGAATGCCGATCCCCAGGTTCACGTAAAAGCCGTCGCGCAATTCCTGGGCGGCACGAGCAGCCATCTGATGACGAGTCCAGGCCACAGCCCTACTCCTCTCGCGTAGTTCGCTTCTCAATTTTCTTTTCCGGGTGGGGATTGTGCACGAGCCGGTGCACATAGATTCCCGGGGTATGAATCTGGTCAGGATCGAGCTCACCCGGCTGCACCAGGATCTCCGCTTCGGCAACGGTGATCTTGGCGCAGGCGGCCGCGTGCGGGTTGAAGTTGCGTGCAGTGCGTCGATAAACCAGGTTGCCGTGAAGGTCCGCTTTCCAGGCTTTCACCAGGGCCAGATCCGCATGAATGCCGCGTTCCAGGATGTACGTCGCACCATCGAAATCCTTGTGCTCTTTTCCCTCGGCGACCACCGTGCCGACACCGGTCCGCGTATAAAAACCGGGGATGCCTGCGCCTCCCGCCCGCATGCGCTCGGCGAGCGTGCCTTGCGGGCAGAACTCGACCTCCAACTCGCCCGCAAGAAACTGTCGCTCAAACTCGATGTTTTCGCCCACGTAGCTGGAGATCATCTTCTTTACTTGCCGCGTCCGCAGGAGCAACCCAAGGCCCCAGTCATCCACGCCGGCGTTGTTGCTGGCAATGGTCAGGTTGCGCACGCCGGTGTCGCGCAAGGCTGCGATCAGCGCCTCGGGAATCCCGCACAGGCCAAATCCCCCAATAGCCAACAGCATCCCATCCCGCACAATGTCGCTCAAAGCAGCGTGCACGTCCGGCCACAGCTTCGTAGGAACGGAGATGGTTTCGAGTCGAGATTCCGCCATGTCCCAGACTTCCCTCGTTAGAATTGTGCCCAAGTAATCCTATCTCCAAGGAGGCTGGGTATGCCGCTTCTCGGCGCGGCGCTTCCGCGAGCGGGTTGAATCAGCTCGACGCCCCCTCTACCGCCGTGACGACGCCTCAAGCACCAAAGATATTCTGGTATCATACATAAGTAATATCGAATATTCATCTGTCCCCAGAGACACTTATGCCAGACTCGCTGCGCCGTTTCAAAGCCGACATCTTTCAGGCGCTCGCCCACCCCACGCGGATTGCGATCATCGAGTTCCTCGGGGGAGGAGAGCTTTCCGCCGGAGAGTTGATGGACAAGCTGGGAATGGAGCAGGCCAATGTCTCGCAGCACCTGGCGGTGCTTCGGGCGAAGCGGCTGGTTGTGAATCGCAAGGCCGGCAACCAGGTCTTCTATTCGGTGCGCGACCCGACCATCCTGAAGGTCCTCGCCCTCATGCGGCGCTACTTCTACACCCAACTGCAGGAAGCGACGGACTTACTGGGCGAGATGGATCAAGAGTCTGAGGTCCGTCCTTGAGCTTTCCCGTGATCTTCGGCCGAGTGCCGACCATGGCTAATCACGACCTCCGCTACCTGCTGGTGCTGGTGACCCTGTGGGTATTCCTGGGGGTAGCGGGCCTGGCGACCCCACGAGGCGGTCGCTTGGTGGCGCGCGTGCTATTCCCGGTGGGGGCATTGGTTTGCCTCGTGGTCGCGGTCCTGGCGAGCGTTTTTCTGGTTTCTGGGCTGGCGCCGCAGGTGATGGTTCTTCCGCTGGGTCTGCCGGACTTGCCGTTCCATCTTCGCCTGGATGCGTTGTCCAGCTTCTTTCTATTGCTGCTGGGTGTGGCAGGCGCGGGGATATCCATCTTCTCCGCCGGCTATTTTCGCACGGGCGAAGGCACCTCGCCCGGCTTGATGGGCCTGCAATACCACGTGTTTCTCGCCAGCATGGCGATGGTCATTCTCGCCGACGATGCCTACCTCTTCATGGTGGCGTGGGAGACGATGGCGCTCAGCTCGTACTTCCTGGTGACCTCGCAGCACCGCATCCCCGAGATTCGCCGCGCCGGATTCCTCTATCTCCTGATGGCTCATGTGGGCGCGACCTGCATTTTGCTCAGCTTCGGCGTGCTGCAAGGGGGCGGTTGGCAGTTCACCTTCGACGCCATGCGCCACGCCTCGCTGACGCCCTTCTGGGCCAGCACCGCGTTTCTGCTGGCACTGCTCGGCTTCGGCGCCAAGGCCGGGCTGGTCCCGCTGCATGTGTGGCTGCCCGAAGCCCATCCCGCAGCGCCTTCGCCGGTGTCCGCCATGATGAGCGGACTAATGCTCAAGACCGCCGTCTACGGCATGCTCCGCATCAGCTTCGACCTGCTGCACGTGCGCTTCTGGCAGTGGGGCGTCCTGGTGCTTGCGCTCGGGCTCTTTTCCGCGTTGTACGGCGCGATCTTCGCAGCCGTGCAGACGGACATGAAGCGCTTGCTCGCATACTCCTCCATCGAAAACATCGGCATCATCTTTGCCGGCATAGGTCTGTCGATCCTCTTCGAGACCTGCAACCTGCACCTCTTCGCCGCGCTCGCTCTGTGCGCCGCGCTGGTCCACGCGCTTAACCACTCGCTTTTCAAGAGCCTCCTCTTCCTCACCACCGGCTCGGTGCTGCACGCCACCGGCCAGCGCAATCTCGGCAAGCTGGGGGGGCTCATCCGCCGCATGCCGTGGGTCGCCAGCATCGCGCTAATTGGCACGCTCGCGATCGCCGGCCTGCCCCCGTTCAACGGCTTTGTCTCCGAGTGGCTGCTGCTGCAGTCCTTCCTATTCACGCCGCAGATTCCGCACGCATTCGTCAACATGTTCGTTCCTCTCGGCGCGGCGGTGCTGGCACTGACAGCGGCTCTCGCCGCTTATGTGATGGTGAAGTTCTACGGTGTCGTCTTCCTCGGCCAGCCGCGCGAGGCCTCTCTCGCCGAAGCCCGCGACGCCAATTGGCTGGAACGCCTCGGTCTGGTTTGGCTCGCGCTCGGCTGCATTGCCATCGGCATAATTCCACAGCTCGCCCTCCGCCCCGCCTCCGCCGTCACCGGCATGTTGCTCGGCGAAAGCATCCACACCACCGGCTCGCTGTGGTTTATCGCGCCCATTGCCTCGCGCCAGGCCTCGTACAGCGGCGTCATCCTGCTCGCCGGAATCGTCGGCGTTGTCGGTGTCACCATCCTGCTGGTGCGCATGATGGCTCATGGCCGCGTTCGCCGCGTCCCTGCGTGGGATTGCGGCTACCCCCATCAGACGGCCCGCATGCAAGACACCGCCGAAGGCTTCGGCCAGCCAATCCGTCACATGTTCGGCGCGTTCTTTCGTATGGAGCGCGACCTGCCGATGCCCACCGACAATCCTCCGCGCTATCGCATTCGCATTGAAGACCGGTTTTGGCGCGCCATCTATCTTCCCATCGCGCGCGCGGTCCAATGGCTCGCCGACCTGGTCAGCGTTGTGCAGGGCGGCAGCCTCTCTATCTACCTCCTCTTCAGCTTCTTCACGCTGATTGTCCTGCTGGTGTTCGTCCTATGAGATCCATCACGATCATTCGCCAATTCGGAGAGGTAGCCCTGGCCATCGCCATCGCACCACTGTTCGCCGGATGGATCGCACAATGCCGCGCGTGGCTGCAGAACCGCTCCGCGCCACCGCTGACGCAGCCTTACCGCATGCTGCGCAAACTCTTCCTGAAAGATGCCGCCCTGGCCGCCACCGCATCGCCACTTTTTCGCCTGACGCCCTATGTTCTCTTTGGCACGATGGTCCTGGCCGCGGCGATCATCCCTTCACTCGCCACCGACCTTCCCTTCGCGCGCGCGGCCGATGCCATCGCGCTGATTGGCCTCTTCGCCACCGCCCGCGTCTTTCTCTCGTTGGCAGCCATGGACATCGGCACGGCCTTCGGCAGCATGGGAGCGCGCCGCGAGATGATGGTCGGCTTCCTCGCCGAGCCGGCGCTGCTGATGGTCCTGTTCAACGCATTCCTCCTCTCCGGCAGTACCGCTCTGCCCTCGCTCGTCGACAACTACAGCGCGCATCCCTCGATCATCGATCCCTCTGTCATCTTCGCCGCGGTCGCCTTTGTCATGGTGCTGCTGGCTGAGAACGCCCGCATCCCCATCGACAATCCCGCGACCCATCTGGAACTCACCATGATCCACGAAGCGATGCTGCTCGAGTACTCCGCGCGGCATCTCGCCCTGGTGGAATGGGCCTCGAGCCTCAAGCTCTTCAACTACGCCTGCATGGGCTTCGCCCTGTTCCTGCCCTGGGGCATTGCCACCCACGGCGCAGACGGAGGCGGCGCGATGGCGATCGCCATCGCCGCACTGCTCGCCAAGCTCGTCGCAGCCGGCGCGGCGTTGGCGCTGATCGAATCACTCTCTGCCAAGGTCCGGATCTTCCGCGCGCCGGAGTATCTTGCGATGGCCTTCCTGCTGGCCGTGCTCGGCCTGCTCGTCCATCTTCTGCTGGGGGCGAGATAAACATGCACCCAAATGCCTTCACGCTTCCCGTCGTCAATCTGTTGGCCGCGTGCCTGCTGCTGATCTCCTTTGCCATGCTTTCGCGGCGCCGCACGCAGCGGCTCATCACGCTGTTCGCGTGGCAGGGCTGCATTCTGTTTCTCTCCACCTGCCTGGTGGCTTACAGTTCCGGGCTGAAGGAGCTCTACTACTCCGCCGCGCTCACGCTGCTGCTAAAAGTAATTGCACTGCCTTTGATCCTGCATCGGCTGATCAACCGTCTCGGCGCGCAGTGGGACAGCGAAACGGTCTTTAACATTCCCCTGACCATGCTCGCCGGACTGGCACTAGTGATCTTCGCCTTCGGCCTCGCGCAACCCATCAGCATGATGGCGACGACCATCACGCGGAACACGCTCGGCATCGCGCTGGCAGTCATCCTGCTCTCCTTCCTGATGATGATCACGCGCCGCAAAGCGGTGACGCAGGTCATTGGATTTCTGGCCATGGAAAACGGTCTCTTCTTCGCCGCCACCAGCGCAACTTACGGTATGCCCATGGTCATTGAGCTCGGCATCGCGCTCGATGTGCTGGTCGGCGTGTTCATCCTCGGCTTGTTCTTTTTCCAGATTCGAGAACAGTTCGAAAGTCTCGATCTGCGCAACATGGAAAACCTCAGGGAGGATTGAATTGGAACTGCTCGCAGTATTGGGTCTGCCCCTCCTCGGGTTTCTGTTGCTCGCGCTCTTCGGCGCGAAACGCGCTGCGCCGGAATTGAATGTCACCATCAGCTTCGCGACGTTGATCGCCGCCGCGCTCCTGGTGGTGCGCGTGGCCCGTCACGGCCCGATCCTGGTCTTCCACGACCAGTTCTTCGTCGATGCCTTCAATGTCTTTCTGGTCGCGCTCACAGCCTTCGTAGGCTTCACCACCGCGCTCTTCTCGCGCCCCTACATGCGCATCGAGGAGTTGCACGGCCGCCTGACCGCGCGCCGCCTGCGCCTCTACCACGCCATGTACCAACTCTTCATGGCCGCGATGCTGCTGGCTCTGCTCACCAACAACATGGGCCTTCTGTGGGTCGCGATGGAAGCCGCAACCCTCTCCACGGTCCTGCTGGTTTCGCTCTATCGCACCCGCGCCAGCCTGGAAGCCGCCTGGAAATACTTCATCCTTTGCGGCGTTGGCATCGCACAGGCACTCTTTGGCACCATCCTGTTGTACTTCGCCGCGGAGAAAACTCTCGGCCGCGAAGGCATGACCGCACTGCTTTGGACCCACCTCAACGCGGTCAAGGGCCAACTCGAGCCTCGCGTGCTCGGACTCGCTTTCGTCTTTCTTCTGGTCGGCTACGGCACCAAGGTCGGCCTTGCGCCTTTGCATAACTGGCTGCCCGACGCGCACGCAGAAGGCCCCACGCCGGTCTCGGCTGTCCTCTCCGGCCTGCTGCTCAATGTCGCACTCTACGCGGTTATTCGCTGCAAAGTGCTGGTCGAAGGATCCGTCGGCAACGCCCTTCCCGGCCGCATGCTGATGAGCTTCGGTCTGTTGTCCGCGGTGCTCGCCGCGTTCTTCCTGTGGAGGCAGCGCGACATCAAGCGCCTCTTCGGCTACTCCTCCATCGAGCACATGGGCATCATCACCTTCGCCTTCGGACTCGGCGGCCCGGTCGCCAACTTCGCCGCCCTCCTGCACATGACCGTGCACTCGCTCACCAAGTCCTCCATCTTCTTCACCGCCGGCCACGCCGCGCAAAAGGCCGGCACCCAGCAGATGGACGGCATCCGCGGCCTGCTCGGCACCAATCCCGCCATCGGCTGGGGACTGATGCTTGGCTCGCTCGCCATCCTGGGCACGCCACCCTTCGGCGTTTTCGCCAGCGAATTCCTGATCCTCACCACCGCCATGCGCGAGCATCCGTGGACGACGCCTTTCCTCCTGCTCGCCCTCGGGGTCGCCTTCGCCGCCATCTTCAGCCGCGTGCAGCCCATGGTCTTCGGCGACAGTGAAGCCCGCCCGCTGCCGCACTCGCCCGCGCTGGTGCCTGTCTTCGTTCATCTCGCCATCGTGCTTATGTTGGGCGTCTACATGCCACCCGCGCTCGCCACCTGGTATCGCGCCGCGGCGAAGCTGATCGGATAACAACTATGAACTTCGATTCGTTCGAGCAGCCAACGATTTCAATCCCGTCAAACATTCCTTGCTTTCATGCAAGCCTCGGCACCGTGGAATGGCAGAGGGCAATGGACGAACTCAAGGAGATCGGCGCCACCTTCCTCACCCTCTGGGGCAGCGACGATCGCTATCCGGACGATTGTGACCGCGACCGTTGCTTTTCCATCCACGCCGCGTTTCTGCTCCCCGAAGGCGCCCTGGTGCTGAGCCACAAGATCGACGCTATCGCCAACCCCACCTATCCGAGCCTGGTGCGTGCCTTCCCCGCCGCAGCCCGCCTTGAGCGTGCCACCCACGACCTGCTCGGCATCGCCAGCACTGCACCCGATCAGCGCCCCTGGCACCGCCACGACGCCTGGCCGGCCAACCACTACCCCCTCCGCCACGACAACCTCGAGCCGCGAACCACGAACCTCAAACCTACTCCTTACCCGTTCGTTCAGGTCGAAGGCGACGGCGTCCACGAGATCGCCGTCGGCCCCGTCCACGCCGGCATCATCGAGCCCGGCCACTTCCGCTTCTCCGTCGTGGGCGAAAAAGTCATCCGCCTCGAAGAACGCCTCGGCTACACCCACCGCGGCATCGCGAAGCACTTTGAGTCCGCCACGCAGGCAGACGGCCACCGCATCGCCGCGCGCGTCTCTGGAGACTCAACCGTCGCCTTCGCGTGGGCGTACTGCGCCGCGCTCGAAGCGATCACCGCCACCGCGTGCCCCACGCGAGCCACCTACCTCCGCGCCCTCGCCCTCGAGCACGAACGCCTCGCCAACCACCTCGGCGACCTGGGCGCGCTCGGCAACGACGCCGGCTTCGCCTTCGGCCTGACCCAGTTCTCGCGCCTCAAGGAAGACCTCCTCCGCGCCAACGTTGAGACCTTCGGAGCACGCTACCTCTTCGATACCATAATCCCCGGCGGAGTCGCAGCCGACCTGTCGCAACCCGCGTACGCCCACCTTGTGTACCTCTATCGAATGCTGGACCACGAGGCCACCGGCCTCCGCACCATCTACGACAACCACGGCGGCCTGCAGGACCGCTTCCGCGAAGCGGGCCATCTCAGCCGCGACCTGGCCCTCCAACTCGGAGCCATCGGCCTCGCCGCGCGCGCCTCCGGCATCGCCCACGATCTTCGCGCCGACCACCCCTGGGCGCCTTACGACACCGTAGCAACCGAAGTAGTTACAGAAACCAGCGGCGATGTCGCCGCCCGCGTGCAGGTCCGCTTCCGCGAGATCTTCGAGTCGCTCCGCCTCTGCCGCGCGCTGCTGGCGGAACTCTCCCATACCTCGGTCGACGCAACGCCGATAAAGGTCGACCTTCCGGCCGCGCGCTCCGGCCGCCTCGGCATCGGAATGATCGAGGGCTGGCGCGGCCCGGTGCTGATCGCCCTCGAAACCGGCCCTAACGGCCAAATCCGCCGCTGCCATGCGCACGATCCTTCCTGGCAAAACTGGCCGTTGCTGGAATACGCGATCCTCGGCAACATCGTGCCTGATTTTCCCCTAATCAATAAATCCTTCAACCTGTCCTACAGTGGACAGGACGGCTGAGGTAACCATGCTCAACACTCTAGCGCGCATGATCCGCACGGGAATCCTGACCGAACCATGGCCGGCAGCGGTCACAGTCCCTTCCGCGGTCGAAGCATTGCAGCAGGATCTGTGGAAGATTCTCGGCCGCGCCCTCTCGATCCGCCACGTCGATGCGGGCTCGTGCAATGGCTGCGAGCTTGAGATCCATGCGCTCAACAATCCGTACTACAACCTCGAAGGCGCAGGCATCAAATTCGTCGCCAGCCCGCGCCACGCCGACCTGTTGCTGGTAACGGGCCCGGTCTCGGCCAACATGGAAGAAGCCCTGCGCCGCACCTACGACGCCATCCCCGACCCCAAACTGGTAATCGCCGTCGGAGACTGCGGCACATGCGGCGGAATTTTTGGCACCAGCTACGCCACCCGCGGCAGCGTCGCCAACGTCATCCCCGTAAGCCACACCATTGCAGGCTGTCCGCCCACTCCAGCTGCGATCCTGGGCGGCATTCTGCAAGCCGCAACAGTGCGGGTTGGCGCTTAGGGCCACGACATTCTGGCTGGTCACTGGAGCCCGATCCTCCGCATCGACCTCGACGCGCTCACGCTTCGCATAATAGGCTTCGGAGTGAGCCATACAGCCCCTCGGCCCGGCTCAGAGGATCAACGAATCAGTGTCGGCACTTATCGGAACTGACTTGCCTTTACGAATCGAGAAGGAACCAGAGTGAGACTTCTGCTTACGCTATCGTGTGCCGCTTACTTGGCCCCATCTTTGCTGCTTGCACAAAACGCACCTGTGGGCGAATTCATCTTCCAGCCCGGGTCCACATCGTTCCCGGAATGTCATGCCTCGACCGTAGTTGCGCTAAAGAATGGTGAACTGATGGCGGCTTGGTTCGGCGGCACGAAAGAAGGCGCACTGGATGTGGCGATTTGGGGTTCGCGCCGGACCGATGGAAAGTGGACCGCGCCGGTGGAACTGGAGCGCGAGAAGGGCTTCCCGTCCTGGAATCCCGTCTTGTTTCATACGGGGGACGGACGCTTGTGGCTCTACTACAAAGTGGGTCCCTCTCCCAGCGAGTGGGCGGCGGGCCGGAAATCGAGCGACGATGAGGGCAAGACCTGGTCGAAGGATGAGCGCCTGCCGGCTGGCCTGTTAGGGCCGATACGAGCGAAACCGCTGGTGCTCGACGATGGCACCATCGTCAGCGGATCCTCGGTTGAGGCGCATGAGACCTGGGCGGCGTGGGTGGAACGCAGCACCGATAACGGCAAGACGTGGGCTAAGATTGGCCCCATCACAATCTCCCGCGCAACCGATGCAGCCGAGCCGCCGGCGCCCGACCCTCCCGCCGGCGCGCCCGGGTGGGCCGCCGACAAGGGCCCACGCAAGTACGTAGGCATCATTCAACCATCGATCGTCTCGCTCGGCGGTAAGCACTTGCGCATGTACGCGCGGTCCCGGACTCTAGCCTCAAAGATTGCGGTGGCCGACTCTTTCGACAACGGCGTGAGCTGGACGCAGGCGCGATTCCTGGACCTTCCCAACAATAACTCCGGGATCGACGCCGTAACGCTGAAGGATGGCCGCATCGTGATGATCTTCAACGATACGACCGTCGGCCGAACTCCGCTCAGTCTAGCCATAAGCACCGACGGGGAACACTTCCGCGTGTTCGCCACACTGGAAGACGCGGTCGGACAATATTCCTATCCTGCGCTGATTCAAGCTACGGACGGAAGCCTTGAGATGACGTATACGTGGCAGCGAAAGACGATCAAGTACGTGCATCTGCCGCTTTCAGCGGTGCCAAGACAGTAGCTTTCCCGTTATTGCCAATCTCCGCCAAAGGCAGCAGCAGCCATCACCCGTCCGCCATTTTTTTGAGTGCACAAGACTTTACCGAGACGCTGCATCGTCCCACCAACCCGCTCCGATCACGCCGCATTTAATTCGTTGGATCCCAATGCATTCCTCTTTAGGCTTGGCGATCATCGTATGAGAGTATGCTGGCCCGTGCGCTTGACAATCAAGACCGCGCTTTCTACAGTCACGAGTAGTTTGCCGCAACCCATATCCAGAACACAGAGTCGCTCCGCATGACAGAATCCCGCTCCAAACGATCCCGCGAGCGATTCTCGTTGCCGCCTGCGCCCCCGTCCGAGACCGGCGCGGTCAAAGTCTGGAGAGAGCCGGTTACGATCCCCACCTACATGCCCGCCTCCGCCGAGCCGCTGCCGATGTTCCTCGAGAACCGCGTCTACCAGGGCTCAAGCGGCAAAGTCTATCCGCTGCCGGTGATCGAGCGCATCGCGTCGGAGCCATGCGATCGCGACTGGGAAGCGATTCATCTTGAGAATGAATTCCTGCGCGTGATGGTGCTGCCGCAGATCGGCGGTCGCATTCACATCGGGCTGGACAAAACGAACGGCTACGATTTCTTCTATCGCCAGAACGTGATTAAGCCGGCGTTGGTGGGCCTCGCAGGACCGTGGATCTCGGGCGGTGTGGAGTTCAATTGGCCGCAGCATCATCGCCCCGCGACGTTTATGCCGGCGGAGGTCTCGATCGAGCGGCACGCCGACGGCTCAGCCACGGTGTGGTGCAGCCAGCACGATCCACTGTCGCACATGAAGGGCATGCATGGGGTTTGCCTGCATCCGGGCAAGGCGCTGATCGAACTCAAGGCCCGGCTGTATAACCGCACGGAAGAGGTACAGACCTTCCTGTGGTGGGCGAATGTCGCGACGCGCGTGCATGAGCGCTACCAGTCGTTCTTTCCGCCGGACGTACGCTTCGTCGCGGATCACGCCAAACGCGCAGTCACCTCGTTCCCGCGCAGCGATCGAGCGTACTATGGCGTCGATTATCCTGCGCGGGCCGCCCGCGGAGTTCCGGAGGAGCAACAGCCGCGATGCTTCCGGCCTGACGGCTCTTACCCCCCAGACGACCTCAGTTGGTACGCCAACATCCCCGTGCCGACGAGTTACATGATCACGGCCACTGAGGGGGATTTCTTTGGCGGTTACGATCATGCAGCGCAGGCCGGCGTCGTCCACGTCGCCAACCACCATATCTCCCCGGGTAAGAAGCAGTGGACCTGGGGCAATCACGAGTTTGGCTACAACTGGGACCGCTGCCTCACCGACGATGATGGACCCTACATCGAGTTGATGGCGGGCGTGTACACGGATAACCAGCCGGATTTTTCGTTCCTCGCGCCCGGCGAGACCAGGACGTTCAGCCAGTTCTGGTACCCGATTCGCAGCATCGGTGTGCCACAAGCAGCGACTCTGCGGGCGGCTCTCAGTTTGCGTGTTGAAGGCAATACAGCCCACCTGGGTGTGTGCGTGACGGAAAATCTCGCGGATGCGTGCGTGGCCCTTCGCAGCAAAGGCATTCCTATTGCAGAGTGGCGCCAGAGCATCTCGGTGGCTGAGCCGTTGTGCGTAAGCGTTCCGCTTTCCGCCGGCGTCACGGAAGAATCCCTTTGCGCAACTGTGGAACACGACGGCCGCCGCATTTTGCGGTATGCGCCTTGCGAAGTACAGCCTGCACCAGCGCCCGAAGCCGCGACCGAGCCTCCGCCGCCGGAGGAGATCGCGAGCAACGACGACCTCTACCTCACGGGTCTGCACCTCGAACAGTATCGCCATGCGACGCGCAGCCCGGAGCCTTACTGGCGCGAAGGAATTCGTCGCGATCCGGGCGACGCTCGCTGCAACACCGCGCTCGGCGTGTGGCGCCTGAAGCGCGGCGAGTTTGCGCAGGCCGAAGCGCACCTACGAGCTGCCATTGCTCGTCTCACGCAACGCAATCCAAACCCCTACGACGGCGAGGCATACTATCAACTCGGTGTTGCACTGCGCTATCAACGCCGCTTTGACGAGGCCTACGCCGCGTTCTACAAGTCCACTTGGAATGCCGCGTGGCAGGCGCCTGCCTACCGTGCTCTGGCGGAGCTTGATGCCCGCGCCGCACGTTGGCAGCAGTGCCTTGAGCATGTCACGCACAGCCTTCGCACCGACGCTGATAATCTCAATGCGCAGGCAGTTCGCGTGCTCGCGCTGCGTCGTCTGGATCGCGATGCGGAAGCGCAAGCTCAGCTATCCGACGCGCTGCAACTCGATCCGCTGCATGCGTGGGGTCGCCATCTGCTTTCGGGCGCACTGCCCGAGAGTGGCCAGGATCGCCTCGATCTCGCGTACGACTACGAGCGCTGCGGGCTGCTCGCAGAGACCATCGAAGTGCTGGAGGTTCCCGCGTTTGCCGCTGAAAACGACGGCTCTGCGCCCATGCGTCTCTACACGCGTGCTGTGCTACTCGACGAAGTTGGTGAGCGCGACGCCAGTGTGCGGGCCTATACCGAAGCCGCTGCGCTCCCCGTTGCGTACGTGTTTCCCGACCGCATCGAAGAGATGCTCGTCCTCGAGGCTGCCATTGCTGCCAATCCGAGCGACGCACGTGCGCCGCTCTACCTCGGCAATTTCCTCTATGATCGGCGCCGTCATGCAGAGGCGATCGTTGAGTGGGAGCGCGCCGCTGCGCTTGAGCCTGCTTGCGTAGTAGCGCAACGCGACCTGGGCATCGCGTACTTCAATGTCCAGCACGACACCGCTGCCGCGCTTAAGACCTTCGACCGCGCGTTCGCCGCTGACCCGGCCAGCGCGCGTATTCTCTTTGAACGCGACCAGCTCTGGAAGCGCACTGGCGTTGCGCCCGCCACACGCCTCGCTGAATTGTTGCGCCACTCCGATCTTCCCGCACAGCGCGACGACCTCTCCGTTGAACTTGCCACGCTCTTCAATCACGCGGGCCAGCCGCAGCAGGCGCTCAATCTACTGCTCAGCCGGCAGTTCCAGCCGTGGGAGGGCGGGGAAGGCCTGGTGCTAGCGCAGTTCGTTCGCGCCAGCATTCTGCTTGCGCAACACGCTCTTGCGCACAACGAGCCGCAGCGCGCCCGCGGCCTGCTTAGCGCTGCGCTCGACCCACCTCACTCGCTGGGGGAGTCCTATCACCTGCTCGCCAGTCAGAGCGAACCACTCTACTGGCTCGGAGTAGCCACCGCCGCTGACGGCGATGCTGCCGAAGCCCACCGACTCTGGCAGCGTGGTGCACGTAGCCTGGCTGACTTCCAGCAGATGGCGGTCGCGGAAGTTTCCGCAAACACTTACTGGGTCGCCGCTTGCCTCGAGGCGCTCGGCGAACTTGAAGCTGCTATAGCCCTCTTCCACAAGATCCATGAGTTTGCGTTGCAACTTGAGCATCAGCGTCCCGTCGTCGACTACTTTGCAACGTCACTACCCACGATGCTTCTCTTTGACGAGGACCTCGTGCTGCGCAATCGCATTCAATCGCTCTTCCTGCGCGCCCAGGCCGCACTCGGACTTCATCGGCACGAAGCAGCGGAGGCTCTCACCCGCGAAGTGCTCACCCTCGACCCCAGCCACACGGGAGCCGCCGACCTCCTGCATCGCCCCACCGAGCAGGGTGCGGTACGCGCACACGGAGCAGTCTAAATGGCGATCTCGATCCCTATATCCGTAGACCAGTCCACTTCTCCCGTTCCGTTTCGTCCCATCTACACGGGAGTCATTGCATTTGTCGCCGCGCTCGGCGGTCTGCTGTTCGGGTACGACTGGGTCGTCATCGGCGGAGCGAAGCCGTTCTATGAGGTCTTCTTTCACCTCGCTTCGGCGCCAAACTCTGACCAGCTCATTGGTTGGGCGACAAGTTGTGCGCTAGTCGGCTGCCTCCTGGGCTCGGCAGTCGCCGGAGCCTTCAGCGACCGCTTCGGCCGCCGCCCGGTTCTGCTCACCTCGGCAGTGCTCTTCGCGGCTTCATCCATCCTCACCGGCTGGGCGCACGTGTTTGCGAGCTTCATTGTATGGCGCATCGCTGGTGGCGTCGCGATAGGGCTCGCATCTAATGTCTCGCCGATTTACATCTCCGAGATCAGCCCACCGCACTGGCGCGGCCGCCTGGTCAGCCTCAACCAACTCGCACTTGTAGTGGGCATTCTTCTCGCGCAGATCGTCGACTGGCGCATCGCCGTGTTCGGTGGAGCGTCCAACACGGCAGCCGTGCTCGCGTGGAATTCGTGGGCCGTGCAATACGGCTGGCGCTGGATGTTCACAGCTGTCGCGATTCCCTCCGCCGTATTCCTCATCACCGCGCTGCTCGTGCCCGAAAGCCCTCGCTGGCTTGTCGCCCGTGGCCACATACCGGCTGCGCGCCGCGTGCTCACTCGGCTAGCCGACACCGCTTACGCTGATCGTGAAGCCCTCGCAGTCCAGGCGTCCATCGCCAGCGAATCGCAACTCGCCAAGGCCAGCGCGCTGGAACTGCTTTCGCCCGCGTTACGCCGTCCGCTGCTGATCGGCGTGACACTCGCCGTCCTGCAACAGTGGAGCGGCATCAACGTCCTCTTCAACTACGCTCAGGAGGTCTACCGCGACGCCGGTTATGGAGTTGGAGACATCCTGTTCAATATCGTCATTACTGGCACGATCAATCTGTTGTTTACACTTCTTGCCATGGCACTGGTCGATCGCATCGGCCGCCGCTCGCTGATGCTCTTCGGCTGCCTCGGCGTCGGGGTGGCCCACCTGCTGGTCGCTCTCGCGTACCATCTCCATCTGCATGGACTGCCCGTGCTCGTCTTCACCCTCTGCGCCATCGCGTGCTACGCCATGTCGCTTGCGCCGATCACCTGGGTCATCATCTCGGAGATCTTCCCCAACCGCATCCGTGGCATCGGAGTCTCGGCCGCTGTTTCTGCGTTATGGGCCGCGTCGTTCATCCTCGTTTACACCTTTCCCTGGATGAACCGCGTACTTGGCTCCTCCGGCACGTTTGTCACGTATGGGTTCGTCTGTCTCGCCGGCTTCTTTTTCGTGAAAACGTCCGTGCCCGAGACCGGCGGCAAGAGCCTTGAGGAGATTCAGAAGTTCGTTGCCATCTCGCAGGCTTCTGTGCGTTGAGGACGTCTAATCGACTCCACCGATCGCACGAGAACCGCCTTCTGGAACTGCGGGGTGAAGGTCCGAAGCTGAGTCCGGAGACGGTAGGCCGCCGGCTCTGCAATCTCGGTCCGCGCCCTCACCGTCTGACAAACACCGGCAATGGGTTGACGTTCGATAAGGCTACCGTCACCGCATTGACGGAGAAGAGGCCGAAGTCAGAACAAGCCATTTAGAATGAACGACTTTATTCTTATGGGGTGTCGACTTCAGCCTTATGGGGGTACAACTTCAGCCTTATGCGTAAGCCCACAAAGAGAGCTCGCTCACGCACGCCCTGGGGTTAGCTGCAGCCGCTGGTGCTGCCGCAGCTCATGCAGCGGTAGCACGAGCCAGAGCGCGTCATGATGGCTCCGCAGGTGGCGCAGGAGGGCGAGTCGCCCATCTCGTACATCTCCTTCATGCGATCGGAGGGATGGAACGAAGCTCCGCCGGGAACCCCGTACAGGCCGCGGTCGACGACGTTGTCAGTGATCCGTTGTCCCCGGTTCGCCAGTCCAGAGTGGGCAGCAAGGTCGCGGGCCACCGTGGGCGTCGGCTCAGGCGCAATGCCCTGTCGCGGCGGAGTGCGGCCTTCGAATTGGTCGCGGGCGGTCTCGTGCATCGTGCGCGCGCGATCATAAGGGCTGCCGTACGGGGTGCCCCCGCTGTTGTTGAAGATGTCCTGGTCGGACAGCGGGATATGCACCGGCCCGGCTTGCCCGCGGGCTTCGCGTTGCAGGATGGTCTGCGGGCTGGTATCGGCGAGCGATGCCAGCGCGGAGGGAACGGTGTGGTGCTGGTTACGCAACTCCGGAGCCTGCGGCAGAAGATCGCCCTCCGGGGCTGCGCCGCCGGCGGTCGCGGACTGCTCAGGGATGTCGGTTGAAATGTGGATGTCTCTGGACTCTTTGCTCTCGCTCGGGATGGCAGATTCCGGTGCTGCCGGCGCGGCAACCGTACCTTCCACCGGAACCCTGCTGGGCGGCGTCAGCCCGGCGAAGAGGTCGAGCTGCTGTCCGGAGAGGAAGCGCATCTGGATCCAGCGGAAGATGTAATCCATGATCGACTTCGCGTAGCCGATCTCCGGATTGCCCGTCCAGCCCGAAGGCTCGAAGCGGGTGTGCGCGAACTTCTCGCACAACACACGCAGCGGCACGCCGTGCTGCAGCGAGATCGAGATCGCCGTGGCGAACGAGTCCATCAACCCGGAGACCGTCGAACCCTCCTTGGCCATGCGGATGAAGATCTCGCCGGGCGAGCCATTGGGATACAGACCCACGGTGATGTAGCCTTCGTGCCCGCCCAGCCCGAACTTGTGGGTGACCGAGGCGCGCTCGCCGGGCAGGCGGTGGCGGACGGCGCGCGGCGGCGCCTGGGCGTCGAGCGCATCGGCATTTTGCGTGGAAGCTTCGTTGATCGCGCGCATCTGCGCTTCGAGCGCCGCGATCTGCTGCTGCGCAACCGCGGTAGCGGATGCAGCGGCCGCGGTGGCCAGCGCCTGCGCGGCCTCCGGCGAGATACCCGCGGGTACGGGCGCGGCGGCCTCGGCGGCGGCAACTGGCGCCGCGGCCATAGCTTTCGTCCCCTTCTTGTCCGCGTCCGTCTGCGCGCTCACGTTCAGCGGCTGCGTGCCCTTGGAGTTGTCGCGGTAGATGGCGACCGCCTTGATGCCCTGGCGCCACGCCTCCAGGTAGGCCTCGGCGATGTCGTCCGCCGAGCAGTCCTGCGGCAGGTTGACCGTCTTCGAGATCGCGCCCGACAGGAACGGCTGCGTCGCCGCCATCATCTTGATGTGGCCCATGTAGTGAATCGACCGAGTCCCCTTCGCCGGCTTGAAGCTGCAATCGAACACGGCGAGATGCTCCGGCTTGATCCCGGGCGCGCCTTCAATCGTCCCCGTCGCGTCAATGTAGCTGACGATCGCGTTGACCTCCGCCTCGTTGTAGCCCAACTTGATCAGCGCCGACGGTACCGTCGAGTTGACGATCTTGATCATGCCGCCGCCCACCAGCTTCTTGAACTTCACCAGTGCCAGGTCAGGCTCCACGCCGGTGGTGTCGCAGTCCATCATGAAGCCGATGGTCCCGGTCGGTGCCAGCACGGTCACCTGCGAGTTGCGGAAGCCGTGGCGTTCGCCGTGTGCCAGCGCTCCGTCCCACGCGTGGCGCGACGCCGCGATCAGCTGGTCGAGTTGCGGAACGTGGAACGGCTCCGACGTGGTGCGCGGGCTGGCCGGAGTCGGCTTGCCGATGTTGTTTACCTCGGCGCGATGCATGCGAATGACGTCCAGGAACGGCTCGCGGTTGACATAGAATCCCGGGCATGCGCCGCCTGTAATCTCCGCACGCTGGGTCAGCGGCGTAGCTGCGGCCAGCGAGACGCAGGTCTCCGCAATCCGCGCCGATTGCCAGTACGCGTCGCCGCACAGGATCGCGGTCAGCGTCGCTGCAAAGTCGCGGCCGGCGTCGGAGTCATAGGGCAGCCCGAACGCCATCAGCAGCGCGCCCAGGTTCGCATAGCCCAGTCCCAGCGGCCGGTAGTCGTGCGAGTTCCGGCTGATCTGCTCGGTCGGGTAGCCCGCCGCGTCCACGATGATCTCCATCGCCGTCGTCACAATCGCAATCGCATAGCGATACGCCGAGATGTCGAACTGCCCGCCCGGCGTGAGGAACTTCAGCAGGTTGAAGCTCGCCAGGTTGCACGCCGAGTCATCCAGGAACATGTACTCGCTGCATGGGTTCGATGCGTTGATCCGCGCCGTGTTCTTGCTGGTGTGCCAGCGGTTGATGGTCGAGTCGTACTGCATCCCCGGATCGCCGCACTGCCAGGTGGCTTCGGCGATCTTGTGCATCAGGTCGCGCGCGCGGTACTCCTTCACCGGCTCGCGGCTCTTCACCATCCGCGTGTAGAACGTACCGTCGGATTCAACTGCGCGCATGAACTCGTCGGTAACGCGCACCGAGTTGTTCGCGTTCTGGAAGAAGATCGAGCTGTACGCCTCGCTGTCCGGACCGGACCCGTCGTAGCCGGCCTGCACCAGGTGCCACGCCTTCTTCTCTTCCTTCACCTTGCACTCGATGAAGTCCTCGATGTCCGGGTGGTCGATGTTCAGAATCACCATCTTCGCCGCGCGCCGCGTCTTGCCGCCGCTCTTGATCACGCCCGCGAACGCATCGAACCCACGCATGAACGAGAGCGGTCCGCTCGCCGTCCCGCCGCCGCTCAGCGTCTCCATCGAGCCGCGGATCGAGCTCAGGTTCGAGCCCGCGCCCGAACCCCACTTGAACAGCATGCCTTCGGTCTTCGCCAGCGTCAGGATCGAGTCCAGCGAATCGTTCACCGAGTTGATGAAGCACGCCGAGCACTGCGGCTTGGAATAGCCCGTAACCGAGAACTCCACCAGCCCCGTCGCCGGGTTCCAGTGCCAGTTCTGCGCGTCCGAGTTCGGCTCCAGCCGGTCGCAGCCCACGTTGAACCACACCGGCGAGTTGAACGCCACTTTCTGGTTCAGCAGCAGGTGGCTCAGCTCCGCGTAGAAGGTGGCTGCATCGGCCGGCGTCGCAAAGTATCCGCCCGCAATCCCCCAGTCGCGGATCGACTCCGCCACCCGCCCAATCAGCGCGCGCACTCCCGACTCCCGCTCCGGCGTACCAATCTGCCCGTGCAGGTACTTTGACGCAACGATGTTGGTCGCGGTCATCGACCAGTCCGCAGGAACCTCCACATTCTTCTGCTCGAAGATCGTCCGGCCCTTGTAGTCTTGGATGATGGCGTCGCGCAGTTCCCAGGTAATTTCGTCGAAGGGCGAGATACCGGGGCGCGTAAAGTGACGCGAAAAGGAGAGGCCCGCAGTACGACGTGCGCTGGCGCCGGTCTGGGTGTCGGCCTGGGTCGCGGAAAAGTTGTTCGCGGCGGTCTGAATCGGGTTCATCGGGGGAGGATCTCCTTCTTTTCTTCTCTATATCTGATGCTGCTGTTTCCGAGCCCAGCAATTCTGCTTAAGTCTTTCCGTTCCTTGCTTCTGCCGCAATAACAGTTCCGGGGGACGGCGCATACTGGCCGGTTTTCCGAACGGCCTTTCCCTTCCGGCTCAACTCCTCAGCCGTTCCCGTTTCAACCTGCGCTTTTAAGGGGTCTGCTTAGCCGCTGGCACCGGGTCGAGCGCTCAGGCTCGACCGAAGGTGTGTAGTGCGGGGTTGCCGACCGGACTTGCCTGTACTTTTCGCTTCGACGCTTTTATTACGCAGTCGTGAAAGTACCGCCCTCTGTGGGGTGTGTCAAGTATAAAGCACAACATGTTGTGTTGCCGATGCAAATACTCCAGTTACGAAAGGGTTACAAAGTAACAGACCTGAAAATCCCCGGGAAATCCTGTGGAATTCTTCTCCAGGCCGCAATTGACGCGGGTTTTGACGCTCCTCCCGAACCCGCCTTGCTTCCACTCCCGTCCGCAACCCTCCGCGGCAGTTCTACAACTTTTGTGACACTTCGCACTTCGCCTGCCACTACATCCGCCAACAATTGAGATTAGGCCCCGCTTCACCCCCGCTGCAAGGCGCAGAACTGGTGCACCCACTGTGGATACGGGTGGGAAAGTGGAAAAGCGAACTCTAATCGCCCCGCCCGCTGATAGCTGATAAAAGAAAAACACCCTGCAACGGCTAACGACGTCTCACACCACCAACATGCAATCCCCGTACGAATAGAACCGGTACCGCTCCCGCACCGCGTGCGCATACGCGGCGAGCACCGTCTCCCGTCCCCGCTCTCCCGCAAACGCGCTCGCCAGCATCAGCAGCGTCGACTCCGGCAGATGGAAGTTGGTCAGCAGGCCGTCGACGATCCGGAACCTATGCCCCGGACCGATAAAGATCGACGTCGACCCCGAATGTGCCTCGATCCGCCCACCTCCCGCGATATCCGCAACATGTTCCAGCGTCCGCGTGGTGGTCGTCCCCACCGCTACCACGCGCCGTCCCTCCATCAGCGCCCGGTTTAGCGCCTCCGCCGTCGCCGCCGGCAGCGTGTACCGTTCTGAATGCAGCCGGATATCCTCCAGCCGGTCGACCCGCACCGGTTGAAACGTCCCCAGCCCAACGTGCAGCGTCAGGTACGCGATCTCCACCCCGCGCGTTGCAAGCGCAGCCAGCACCTCCGGCGTAACGTGCAGCCCCGCCGTAGGCGCCGCCGCCGACCCCAACGCATGCGCGTACACCGTCTGATAGCGCTCGCGGTCCTCCGTCGAATCCATCTCCCTCGCCTGTTCGCGCCGGATGTACGGCGGCAGTGGCATGTGCCCGATCCGCGCCAGCGTCCCATAGAAATCCTCCACCGGCGCAAACCGCAGCGTCCGCTCCCCAAACTCGCCCGCGCCGACGACCTCAGCCGTGAGTGCCGAAACCCCGCCCGCTGCGTGAAACTGCAGCGTCTCGCCGGGATGCACCTTCCGCGCTGGCTTCACCAGCACCCGCCAAACCAGCGATTTGTCATTCTGACCCTGAGCGTCGCGAAGGGGAAGAATCCCCGCATTTTCCTTTGCTCGATCCTCAACCTCCTCCGTCAGCAGCACCTCGATCAGCCCCGCCGGCCGCGGCGAATTCGCCTGTGTCACCAGCCCCGCGCGCGTCGCAAACAGCCGCGCCGGCAGCACCCGCGAGTCGTTGAGCACCAGCAGATCCCCCGGCCGCAGCATCTGCGGCAGGTCGGCGAACATCGCGTCGGTCAGCTGCCCGGGCCGCCCCGCCGGGATGGCCCGATCCAGCACCAGCATCCGGCTGGACCCGCGCTCCGCCGGCGGATGCTGGGCGATCAGTTCTTCCGGCAGATCGAAATCAAAATCGGAGACGCGCACTTCAGCCCAGTCTACTTGCGTTCCCCGGCCATCTGCACCGCCCGATCCAGCGCAGCCTGCACGCTCGCCGTGGTCACCGCGCCCGCAGGAATATGCGCGGGCCACGTCAGCACCACCCGCGAGAACGGCTTCGGGATCAGGAACCGGTCCCACGACCGCAACTCCCACGCCCGCTCCGGCAGCGCGTAGAAGCAGCCGACCCACGTTCCCGTTGAACCAGTTCCCACCGCACCAGTCCCGCTCGCCGCATCATCGCCGGCCTCCGAGACACTCGCCTTCCGCGGCCCCTCCTTCCAAGCCGTCGGCGGAGGCGTCACCGAATTCGCAAGCTGCGCCGTGCCCGGCTTGGCGCTGAACACCGGCCCGCGCGGCCCATCCGCGGTAAACGCGCAGCGGTGCCCCTCGGCATACGCCAGTTGCATGTTGCGCAGCCCCGCAGCACCGCCCCGCGAACTCGAGCCCCGCACCGCCTTGAACCCCAGCAGCTCCACTGTCCGCGCAATCAGCTCTCCATCGAAGCTCGTGCTGATCAGGATGGCGATATCCAGGTTCCTGAACCGGTGCGCGCACGCCAGCAGCGACCGGTGCCAGAACGCGAACACCACCGGCCCGGGAATCGTATAGCCCGGCGTTACCCCCGGCTCCGCCCGGTCCTGGTAGCGCAGCGTCATCCCCAGCAGCCGGATCAGCAGCGCCGCCAGCGGTGGAACCAGCGCCAGCGCAAGCCGCTGCCCGAGTTTCAGCTTCGGCGCTTGCTGAGGCGCCGCAGTCGGCTGTGGTGCCGGCGTCACCGGTTGCTGCTGCGGTATGGTGGAGTTGGGCACGGAATTAGTGTAGTTGCTGCAACCTGCCGCGCCCGCCCTCCAACGCGGTTTAGCAGGACCAACTGCCGCCTCGGCCTGGCTCAGTGACGGCCGTCACCTGAACCCCCGGAACCACCTGTAAGCCGATCCCCACATGTGCGACAATAATCTGTGCAGTCGGGTGTCTTCCGCACGCCCAAAACCTGCAAGGAGAATTAACCATGGGCGATTTACTTTCACCGATGCACCTGCTCTTTATTGGCATCCTCGTGGTCCTGCTGTTCGGCGGCAAGAAGCTGCCCGAACTCGGCAAAGGACTCGGCGAAGGTCTCCGCGGCTTCAAAGAGGGGATGAAGGGCCTCACGGACGAAGAGGCAGCGGACATAAGAAAGAAGGAAGAGGAACAAAAGGTCCGCGCAGACCTGGAAGCCAAGGCCTATCAGGAAGCCAAGATGGCCGCCGAAGCCAAAGTCGCCGCCGAAGCTCGTGTCGCGGCCGAGCAGAAGGCGCGCGAGAACGAAGTCGTCATCAAGTAAGACCGCACCGCTTCCCGGACGGCCGTGAACCCCTTCCGGTCCGTCCCACCCGCCTTTTTTGCCCAGCTAAAGATCCACACCCCTACATCGCAATCAGTGCTACGGCCAGCACGGCCGTCGCCATTCCCAGCGCCTGCCGCCGCGTCGGCCGCTCGCCCAGCGCCAGTGCGGCCAGCAGAATCGTCGACGCCGGGTACAGCGACGCCAGCACCGCCGCCACGTCCAGCCTGCCCGCGCGCGTCGCCGCCAGAAACAGCAGGTTGCCCGACGTATCCAGCAGCGCCGTCGCGAGCGACCACCCCACCGCCCTCCGGCCGAGCTTCGATGGCGATTCGTCTTCCCTCCACGGCCGCAGAGTGTGGCCCAGCAGCATTAGCCCGCAGATGCTGAGGCTGCCCATCCTCGCCGTCGCCATCGGCCAGATCACACCGGCCGGCCCGGCCATCTTCAGCGCCACAAAGTAGAACCCGAAGCCCACGCCCGCCAGCATCGCCAGCGCCATCGTCCCGCGCCCTGCAGCCGCCGAATCGTCCGCCGCACCGCCCGCTGAGATCAGCCAGATCGCCATCCCCGCCACTGCGAATCCCAGTACCGGCAGCGCTCCCGGCGAACCCTCCTGCCACAACGTCAGCGCCGCGGGAATCGCCGCCGCCAACAGCCCGCTCACCGCCGCGGAAGCACCCATCGCGCCCCGCGACAGCGCCAGGTAGAAGCATGTCAGCGACAAACCGCCGGCCACTCCAGCGGCAATCCCCCACGCCAGCAGCTCGCCCTGCGGAAACACGTCGACGCGCACGCGCGCTATCGCCACCAGCACCGCAAAACTTGTAATGTGGCTCAGCAGCACCACGCGCAGCGCAGCGCGAACCCCGCCGCCCGCGCGGTTCACCCCCATGCCGCCGGAGAAGTCGCCCCCGCCCCACAGTGCCGCCGCGGCCAGCGCAAATGGCGCGTTGCCGCGCAGCAGATTATTCATCGCGTCCCGTCATCGCGGCGGTCTATTGCGTACCGGCGGCCCGCGGTCTGATTTCAACCGCCATGGGCCAGTAGCCCGGCGGCGCCATCACCGTCAGATCGTTGCCATGGTTCAACACCACCACCTCGAGCTTGCGGTACTTGCCGTCCACGAACGGCTCGCGTGTGTAATAGCCTACCGTGTATCGTGTGCGAACCTCTTCCGCGATCCTGGCAAAACTCTTTTCGATGGAGTTTGGCCGGAACTCCGCATCCAGGTTTCCGCCGGTCGCATTCGCATAGGTTGGCAGCATGTTGTCCCGCATCATCAGAGGCAGGTGAATTCGATCGAGAACCCCGATCCCCCATACCGCCGAATCACCCACCAGCGTGCCGTCCACCTCAATCCCGTTCGTCTGCAGGATCTTCTTCACCTGATCAGTCTTCGCCTCGCTGCCGTAGTCCTTGCCGTCCGAGATCACATAGATCACCCTCCGGCGTTCGACCGGCCTGGTGCTCAGGGCCGTCGCCGCTTTCAGGATCGCATCGTTCAGCGGATGGATCTCCCGCGGGATATTTACTTGGATCGTCGATTGGCCTCGCTGCGCGGACGTGTTCGGGTCGACATTGTACCCGTTGATCACGGTCGTCTGGGACATGGGCCCGCTCAGGTCGCCGGCCATAATCGTGTCGCGCCCCTCACCCTTCGACCGCTCGATCGTTTGCGTCAGCCGCTGGCTCTGCGCCCCGGTAAACTCCGTCTGTTCTTTGATGCTCTTGTTGTAGGTGAACACCGCTACTTCATCGGACGCGGTGAACGCATCCTGCAACGCACCGAGCGCGTCGTTTACACGCTCCATCTCGTCCTTGGTCATGCTCTGGTCGATCACCAACGCCACCGAGAGCGGCCACGCGTCGGTGGAGAAGAAGCGAGTCTCTTGCCGCAGCCCGTTCTCATACACCTGCACATCGCGAGGCCCCAGCCCCGGCACCAGCCGCCCCTTCGAATCCTTCACCGTAAACGCCAATTCCTTATAGTCGACCCGTATGTGAAGGGTCTTGCTGGTGTTGACTCCCTGGCCCGCCGGGGGCTCAACCGTGTTCCCGTAAACCGAGGTCTGACTGCCCTGCCCGCTTCCAGCCAGTGCGCCGGTCGCCGGAGCGGCAGGGCTGGCCGGTGCACTGGCCGGTTGCTTGCCGGTCGACCCATCCGGCGCGATACCGTCCTGCGAGCTGGAGGTCGTTCCCTGGCCCGGAGTCACCGTCCTCAAATCGGGAAGCGTCGGCTGCGGCTTGGGCGCGTCCGGAATCGCCTGCTGCGCGGCGGTCTCCCACCCTGCCTGTGTGCCCAGCATCACCAGTGCCAGCGATCCTGCCAATACGCTCAATCTCAACTCGAAACCCCCGTTCCCTACCCCTATTGAGACTACCAGTGCCGCACCCAACCCGCCACCTCAGCGCCGCGCTCCATCTATCGTTTAGACGCTCCCCACGCCCGGCCCGTTGCGGATCCGCCGCCCCGCCCCCCGCGCCCGGACGCTCCCCCCAACCGCCAGTCCCGCGAAAAATCGCTCACCCGCGTCCCTTTTCGTCGTCTATTCATCGTCTAATACATGCACGATGCGCTCCCGAACCCTAACCGCCGCCCTGCTTTCTCTCGCTCTGCTGCCCCTGGCTCTGCGGGCGCCGGCCCTGTGCGCTCAGGAAGCTCCCTCGCCCAGCGGTCCGCCCCCGGCCAGCACTGCGCCCACCGTCCCCCAAAACGACACCGACGCTCCCACTATCAACATCAACGTCAACCTGGTCAACCTCTACTTCTCCGCGCGCGACAAGGACGGCTTCATCACCAACCTAGTCAAGAACGACTGCGCCGTCACCGAGGACAAGGTCCCGCAGACCATCAAGGACTTTACCCAGGAGAAGAAGCTCCCGCTCACCATCGGCATTCTGCTGGACACCTCCGGCAGCCAGATGAACGTCCTCCCGCTCGAAAAGGAGTCCGGCGCCACCTTCCTGCGCGACGTCCTCACCCCCAAGGATGAGGCCTTCCTCATCTCCTTCGACATCAACGTCGACCTGCTCGCCGACTACACCAACCGCGCCAGCGACATTAGCCGCGCCCTGAACAAGGCCCAGATCAACACTGGAGCCGGCACCGGCTCCATCACCGGCAACGGCACCCCGCGCGGTACCCTGCTCTTCGACGCCGTCTACCTCGCCGCCAACGAAAAGCTCCGCCAGGAGGCCGGCCGCAAGATCATCGTCATGCTCACCGACGGCGGCGACCAGGGTTCGCAGGAAACCCTGAAAACCGCAACCGAGGCCGCGCAGAAGTCGGATGTCATCGTCTACGTCATCCTCATCGCCGACCACCAGTTCTACTCCAACGGAGGCTTCGGCATTAACCTCGCCGACTCCGGCGCCCGCGACATGGAAAAGCTCGCCAGCGACACCGGCGGCCGCGTCATCAACGTCGGCCACGACGGCCGCAAGCTCGAAGACGCCTTCCAGCAGATCCAGGACGAGCTTCGCACTCAGTACCTGCTCAGCTACACCCCCACCAACGACAAGGACGACGGCACCTTCCGCAAGATCAGTCTTAGCTGCGGCAAAGACCTGAGGATCCAGACCCGCAACGGACGCTACGCCATCTCCGCCGCCGACGCCGGCAACTAGCCGGGGTGCCCACCATCGCCGGGGCCTGCAAGACCGAGGCTATCGTGGGAACGCTTACTCGCAAGTCAGCTTGGCGACTTGTATGGACCCCGTCGAGCTGACTGAGATCGTCGCCGGCACCGTCGTCGCGCCAACGCAGGTAGCCACGCCCGCCGTCGCAGCCACATTGCTGATCGGCGCGTTAATCGGATCGGACGACACCCACGTGAACTCCGAGGGCGCAATAACAAGCGCCGGAATCCCGCAGGTTGATGCCGACCCCGGGCCGAGCGCGAAGCCGACACCGAACGACACCTGGTTCCCTGGCGCCGCAGCGGAGTGGTTCGCCGTCGCGCTGGCCGGGAGAATAACCTGCACCAGCGTGCAGCTGTTCTCGGTCGACGGCGTCGCACACCCCGTCAACATCCCGCCGGTAAGAGTTCCCGCCACACCCAACACGAACAAGCCCGTTACTGCCCTGCGGAGACATTCCCTGCGAGCCATTGATTGAACCTCCATACAGCGCTTGAAGTATAGTCCCCCCCACGCTCAATCTCAGCCCGGAAGCTAACTTAGTCCCAGCACCGGGTGCGGCACATACGGCTCTTCCAGCGCCTTCACTTCCTCCGGCGTCAGCTTCAACTCCACCGCCGCGACTGCATCCGCCAGATGATGCAGCTTGGTCGCGCCCACGATCGGCGCCGCAATCGCCGGCTTGGTCAGCAGCCACGCCAGCGCCACTTGCGCCATCGGCACGCCGCGCTCGCCCGCGACCTTCGCCAGCCGCTCCACTACCAACTTGTCCGCCTCCGCCGTCTTCGTGTAGAGGTTCTTCGCGTAGCCATCCGACTCCGACCGCTTGGTCGTCTCCGCCGCCCACGGCCGCGCCAGCCGCCCGCGCGCCAGCGGACTCCACGGAATCACGCCCACGCCCTGGTCCACGCACAGCTTCAGCATCTCGCGCTCTTCCTCGCGATACAGCAGGTTGTAGTGCGGCTGCATGGTCACAAACTTCGCCCATCCATATCTCTCCGACGTATACAGCGCCTTTGAAAACTGCCACGCCCACATCGACGACGCCCCGATGTACCGCACCTTGCCCGCCCGCACCACATCGTTCAGCGCCTCCAGCGTCTCCTCGATCGGCGTCGTCTTGTCCCACCGGTGAATCTGGTACAGGTCCACATAATCGGTCCCCAGCCGCCGCAGGCTCTCATCCAGCTCAAAGAAAATCTCTTTCCGCGAAAGCCCGCCGCCGTTCGGCCCATCGCGCATCACGCCATTCAGCTTGGTCGCGATCACCGTGTCTTCGCGCTTCGCATTCTCCTTCAGAAACCGCCCCAGCACTCGCTCGCTGTCGCCGGTCGCATACACATTCGCCGTGTCGAAGAAATTGATCCCCGCATCCAGCGCCTGGCGAAAGAACGGCTCGCTCTGCTCCTCGTTCAAACTCCACGCATTGCTCCCCGGCCGCAGCGGCCCCGCCGGCGGCACGCCATACGACATGCACCCCAGACAAATCCGCGATACCTTCACACCCGTCTTGCCCAGATTCACATACTCCATGGTTCCTCGCTTTTTTTTGTCATTCCCGAAGGGAATCTGCTTCTTGCTTTTTCGTTACTGGCTCAGATGCGCCCTATCGCAATTGAGTCGAAAAGCAAAATCACTGGACCCAAATGGATACGCTCTTGTCTTTCAACATCAGCGTGATCGAGTCGAGATGCCACACGCTGTTCGTCTCCTTTGCCGTTACATCCAGATCTCCCTTTCCTTTGCTGCCACGCACAGAACACTAAAACTCCCCTGAGCCTGTCTGACTACCCACGTTGTAATGAAAACTATCCTCTGACGATATCTGTTTGCCTAGCAGACCGTGGGCAACGGCACTGGCGCGAACGCGATCTTCCGCCGCAGGCTTAACCACTAGATGCAGGGGGATTTTTCTTTCCATGTGGTCCATGATGGGCGACAGAACCGCAAATCCGACGACCCCGACAAGTAGAACGCTTGCGATCCGATACATCGGCGCCCTGCCAGAAACGAGTCGGAACAAGCCGTGCAAGTGCTTGAACGTGATGACGATGAATAACGCCAGAACTACGAGCAGGAAAATTGCCGCGCCTATGAACTGCCACATCACGAAGAACCTCAAGCATCTATCGCGCCTGAGTATACCGCCATACCCGCAACCGCATCCACGCCCATCGTATCCAGCGCGTCCACCTCCGCGCGCTCCTTAATCCCTCCGGCAACAATCAACTGCTTCGCCGTGCATGCGCGCAGCACCGCCGCAACCTCCAGCGGAAATCCCTGCATCGTCCCTTCCGTATCCACGTGCGTGTATAGAAACGCCGCGCAGCAATCTTCAAGCCACGTCACCGCTTCCTCCGGCGTCAGGTCCACCGAATCCTTCCATCCCTTGACCGCCACGCGTCCACCCTTGGTGTCGACCGAGAAGCACAGCGCTTCCTCGCCCAGCGCGCGCTTCAACTCCTCGGCAAACTCCAGCTTGATGACCTTGTGCCTGCGCTTCTCGTTGGCATCGTCCGCAACCCCAAACAGACTCGATCCGTAGATCACCCGTTTCGCCCCCGCATCCAGCAGCCTGCGCCCGTCCTCCGCCGTCTTCAACCCGCCACCCACCTGGCACGGCAACCGCCGGCAGATCATCTCGATCAACGCGCGGTTCTCGCCCTGCCGCATCGCCGCATCCAGGTCGATCAGCTGCACCAGCGGATACTTCGCGAACCGCTCAATCCAGTATTCAAAGTCGGCGAACGCCAGCTTCAGCGTCTCGCCCTGCACCAGTTGCACAATCCGGCCGCCCATCAAATCGATCGAGGGAATCAACATGCTTCTATTGTCGCAGCCCCGGGCGCGCCGGCGCCGCAGCGCGAAAATCTCCGCATCTTGTTCTTACATTCTCAGTTCTGATCGGTTCAATCGGCGTCAACCGGTGTTAAGCCTACTTTGCCCAGGCTGAGCTGAGACACACCCGCGTCACCGTGCCAAGTATGCCCGCACCGGCTCAGTTGGCCGCGGCGGAACCACCGCCAGGCGGTTCAATTCCAGCTGCAGAAACAGCACGTTGCGCGGGTGATCCTCCGCAATCCGGTAAGTCGCCTGGTCGCGGTGCACGAAGAAGCACCCACCCTGCGGCTGCCATATCAGGAACTCGTCCGCAATCTTGTCCAGCAACGGGAACCAGCCGCGGACGTTGATCCGCTCCGCCGCAGAAGGGTCCCCCCAGCTTGCCACCGGCCATATCACCTGCGGCCCCTTCACCGTGAATGCGGCGTGGCAATCGCTCGGCAGCACCACCTGGCACAGACGCAGTTGATCGAACTCATCTAGATTGAAACGCATTTGGAGAATATCGACCATGCACTCTTCCTTTTTCCCTGGCGTTCGATCCGATGGGGATAGCCACAAGTATAGGCAAGCCGTGAAGTGGCTCCTTAATACTTTCGTTGCAGAACCACGATTGAAAATAACCTTGACATACCTCGATTAAACTTGAGTGAACTCCCGCTCAGTCTCCCGGTCCCGCAGGGCACCCTCACGCCGCCTTGTAGACCCGCCGCCTCTTCAACACGGCAGCCGCACGCTCACCCCCGCCCGCTGCAACCGCCCCTTCAGCTCGCGCGAATCGGTCACGCCAAAATGAAAGATGCTCGCCGCCAGCGCAGCGTCTGCCTTGCCCCGCCCAAACACCTCCGCAAAGTGCTCCGCCGAGCCCGCGCCCCCGCTCGCAATCACCGGAATCTGCACCGCCTCGCTCACCGCCGCCGTCAGTTCGCAGTCGAACCCGGCGCGCATCCCGTCTGTATCCATGCTGGTCAGCAGGATCTCGCCCGCTCCGCGCGCCTCCGCCTCGCGTGCCCACTCCACCACCCGCAGCCCGGTCGGCTTGCGCCCTCCCGCCACGTAAACTTCCGCCTCCTCCGCGCTTTTCTTTCGCCGCCGGGCATCGATCGCCACAATCACCGCCTGCGCCCCAAAGCTCGAGCCAATCTCGCCAATCAGCTCCGGCCGCGCAATCGCCGCCGAGTTGATCGACACCTTGTCCGCACCCGCGGTAAACACCGCTTCCGCCTCTTCGGCCGTGCGCACGCCCCCGCCCACCGTGAACGGCACAAACAGCTTCGCCGCCGTCCGCCTCACCGTCTCCAGCAGCGTCCCGCGCCCCTCATGCGTCGCCGTAATGTCCAGCAGCACAATCTCATCCGCGCCCGCCGCCGCATGCCGGCGCGCCAACTCCGCCGGATCACCCGCATCGACGATATCGACGAACTGCACGCCCTTCACTACCCGCCCGCCCCGCACATCCAGACACGCAATAATCCGCTTCGTCAGCATCAGTTCTTCTTCTTTCTTGGGAGGATCAGCCGACGAAGGAATGTAATGAAGGGTGATCCATTGTTGTTCCGTTCCGTCTGTAAGAAGTATCGTTCTGCGTTCCAGATAGCCTTCCTGGTTTCTGGACCCGCAAGATTCTCAAGTGTGGCTTTCTGCGGATAGCCATAAACCCACTCACCAAACTCAATTTGCACCAGCTCGGGCCATCTCCGATCTGTTTCGTTTGCAAGAAACTCGATGAAATCCATCACACGAGAGGCTTCGGCTATGTCGTTTTTCGCTACCAATTCCTCTAAGTACGCGTGAACGACAGAACCAAAAATTACGTACGCTCCGTCCCGCTCCGGACCATCTAGATCCACGACATTTCGCGCAGCAATTACATCGCAAGCAGGAAATCTGCGAACAAGTTCAGGACCGAGATGGTCGAAGCTAATCATCAAAATGCCTTTCGCGCCTATGCAGTTGCTACTTCGGTTCACATATCCACAAAATTCCGCAACACCCGCAAGCCCACCTCCGCCGACTTCTCCGGATGGAACTGCACACCCATCACATTGTCCCGCTCCACCGCCGCCGTAAACGCCCCGCCATACCTTGTAACCGCCGCGGTATCCTCGCTCACTGGCGCGCGCCACGAGTGCGTGAAGTACACAAACCCGCCGTCCGCCACGCCCCGCAACAGCCGCGAATCCGACCGGATCTGCTCCAGCGAATTCCACCCCACGTGCGGCGACTTCAACTCCGCGCCGTTATACATCGCCGGAAACCGTTCGCACATGCCCGCAAAATGCCTCAGTCCCTCCGTCTCAGGCGCCTCGGTCGATCCCTCATACAACCACTGCAACCCCACGCAAATCCCCAGAAACGGCACGTCCCGCCCCACCGCCTCGCGCACCGCATCCGTCAACCCCAGATCCTTCAGCAACTGCGTCGACTGAAAATGCCCCACCCCGGGCAGCACAATCTTCTCCGCCCGCAGCACCTCCTCCGGCGCCTGCGTCACCACCACATCGCGCGCCTCCAGGAACCTGAGCGCCTTCACCACGCTGGTCAGGTTCCCCGCCTTGTAATCAATGACTGCAATCATGAATTGAATCTCAATATGCGATGGAAAGAACCAACCAGTAATAGAGGAACAGGAGCGATAGGCAAATCGTCACAATCCGGGACCATCCTCGACCAAATAGCGACCCGATGAACCCAAGTAAAGTGATACTTGCCCCAGTAACCAGCCAATTTCTAAGCGCCGGCGTGTTGAAGGGAGGGTATTCAAACGTCTTCGTCCATCTGTCGTAAATCGGTATCAGCGCGAAACTCGTAAAAATGCAGAACACACCAATTCTGAATATCCAGCTGCGCGACTTTGCGAAAGTTGACGCTGTTTGATCCTCTGGATTCCGATTCACAACAATCCCTTCGTGCTCGGCAGCATCTCCCGCATCCGCTCATCGCGCGAGCAAGCCCCGCGCATGGCCCGAGCAAACGCCTTAAAAATCGCCTCGATCTTATGATGATTGCTGCGCCCATACATCGTTTTCACATGCACATTCGCCTTCGCGCCGCGCGCAAACCCATCGAAAAAGTCCGCCACCAACTCCGTCTGAAACTCCCCGACCACCGGCACCGTCACCTGCGTATCTACTGCATACGCCACGCGCCCACTCAAATCCACCGCGGCCACTGCGAGCGTCTCGTCCATCGCCATCACAAAATATCCGGCGCGCAGGATGCCCTTCTTATCGCCCAGCGCGATCCCGAACGCCTCGCCCAGCGCGATCCCCACATCCTCCACCGTGTGGTGCTGATCGACGTCCAGATCGCCCTTGCACTTCAGCGTCAGATCGAATCCGCCGTGCCGCGTAAATAACTCCAGCATGTGATCAAAGAACCGTATCCCGGTCTCGACCGAATACACGCCTGTCCCGTCGATCGTCAGCGCCAGCGCAATCTGCGTCTCCGTCGTCTTCCGCTCGACCGTGCCCGTCCGCACCTCATCCGCACTCATCACTCCCACTCCCTTTCGTCATCGCTGACCTGCCGGCTCGATTCTGACGCCTCGCTGACTTGCTCTGGCACCCATCCTATCTCCTTGAGCGACTCCTTCAACGCCGCCAGCCCCTGCGTCACATGCTCCTCCACCCCCACCGTGATGCGCACATACCCATCGCATCCCGGATCGGTCGAGCGGTCGCGCAGCAGCACGCCGCGCGCGCGCATCGCCTTCACCAGCTCCGCATGCTTCGTGCCAATCTTCATCAACACGAAGTTCGCATGGCTGGGAAAGAAATCCACCCCAAGCGCGCGCAACCCATCCATCATCCGCATCAACCCCGCGCGTACCTGGCTCGCATACCACGCGACATACGCCTCATCCGCCAACGCTACCGGCAGGCAGTCCAGCGCCACTCCATTTACGTTGTACGGCGAACTCACCTTGCGCACGTACTTCATCAGCTCCGCGCTCCCAGCCAGCATCCCGATGCGCAGATTCGCCAGCCCATACGCCTTCGAGAACGTCCGCGCCACCATCAGGTTCGGCACCTTCCCCACATCCGCCATCACCGACTCGCCGAAGAAGTGGTAATACGCCTCGTCCACCATCACCACCGCCTGCGGGGCCGCCGCGCAAATCGCCAGCAGCTGCTCGCGGCTCACCACCGCGCCCGTCGGATTGTTCGGCGATGCCACCATAATCAACTTCGTCCGCGGCGTAATCGCCGCCAGGAACCGCTCGTACGGAAACTCCAGCGACGCATCCGCTTGCACCTTCTTCACGCGCGCCGTCATCATGCCCGCGCTCACTTCGTACATGAAGAACGTCGGCGTCGACACCATCGCCTCATCGTCCTCTTCCAGAAACGCCGCGCACACCAGGTGGATCGCCTCATCCACGCCATTCGTCAGCAGCACCTGGGTTTCCTGCAATCCGAAGTGCGCCGCCGCAATCCGTTCCACGCCCTCGCGCTCCGGATACTTCGTCAACCCCTCGGCCGTCACCTGCCGCAGCCGGGCAATCACTTTAGGAGAGGCCGCCAACGTATTCTCATTGAAGTCCAGCCGCAGCGCATCGCGCCCCGCCAGCGGCGGATGATACTCCGGCATCGCCAGCACCGCCCTCCGCGCCCGCGGCACTATTCCCGCCCCGCTCTTCACGTCCGCAACCTCCGCCACACTCGCCAACCCCTCACCTCAAACCTTTCTGACCACTGATATCTAATAGCTGATCGTCCAAAGCTGATAGCTGATAGCTGATAGCTGATAGCTGAAAAACTAACCGTCTTACTCCATCCGTACTCTCACGCTTTCCGCGTGTCCCTTCAACCCTTCCGCCTCGGCCAGCGCAATCGCATGCGGACCCAGCGCCCGCAGTCCCTTGCGCGTGTACTCCTGCACCGTAATCACCTTCACGAAGTCCATCACGCTCAACCCCCCGCGCACACGGCCCACGCGCCCCGTCGGCAGCACATGGTTCGGCCCCGAGATATAGTCGCCCATCGATTGCGGCGAATAGTTGCCCACAAACACCGACCCCGCATTCTTCACCCACTTCAAGTCCGCCGCCGAATCCACCGTGAGATGCTCCGGCGCCAGGCGGTTCGTCAGCTCGCGCGCTTCCGCAACCGATTCCGTCACAAATATGCACCCGCGCGTCGCGATCGACTTCCGCGCAATCGCATTCCCTTTCGCCTGCGCCCCAACTTCCGCCTTCACCGCCTCCGCCAGTGCGGCATTGCTGGTAATCATCACCGCCAGCGTCTCTGGATCATGCTCCGCCTGCGCCACCAGGTCAGCAGCGATCCCTGCCGCATCGCCTCGTTCGCTCGTCACCACAATCTCCGTCGGTCCCGCCGGCATATCGATGCCGCACTCCTGCGCCACCAACATCTTCGCCGCGGTTACAAATAGGTTCCCCGGCCCCACAATCTTGTTCACCCGCGCAATTGTTTCCGTCCCATACGCCATCGCCGCAATCGCCTGCGCCCCGCCCACGCGATATAACTCCGTCACCCCGGCAAGCCACGCAGCCGCCAGCGTCTCCCGCGCCGGCTTCGGCGAGCACACCGCAATCCGCTCCACCCCCGCCACCTGCGCCGGCGTCACCGTCATCAGCAGCGTCGACGGCAGCGGATAGCGCCCTCCCGGCACATAGCACCCCACGCTCTCCAGCGGCCGCACCATCTGCCCGGTTGTCACGCCCGCCGCGGGAGTGATGCTCCACTCCTTAGGCTTCTGCGCCTCCGCAAACGCCCGGATATTCGCCTGCGCCGCTCGCATCGCCGCCCGCAACTCCGGTGCCGTGGCCTCCCATGCCGCCTTCATCTCCGCCCGCGAAACCAGCAAATCCGCGCCCTTCGCCAGACCATCGAGCTTCGCCGCATACCTCCTCAGCGCCGCATCGCCCCGGCTCCTAACATTCGTAACCATAGCGGCTACAGTCTTCGCCACCTTCGCAGCATTGACCGAGCCGCGGCGCTCCAGCGCCTCCATCAGCACCTGCGCAGCCGCCTTCCCGCGCCCAAATGTCTTCACCAGCTTCATCAGAACTCCAACGCTAGCCGTCTTTCGACTAACAACTAACAACCAGCAACTAACAACTGCTTCTACACAACCACCTTGCTCAGCGGATACTCCACAATCCCCGTCGCGCCCGCCGCCTTCAACCTGGGAATCACGTCCCGCACCACGGCCTCATCCAGAATCGTGTTCAACGCAACCCACGCCGGATCGCTCAAATGCGAGATCGTGGGAGAGTTCAGCGCCGGAAGCTCGGCCACAATCGCGTCCAGCTTCTCCTTCGGCGCATTCATCATCAGCCCCACCCGCCCCTGCGCCGCAATCGCCGCGTTCAGCATCAGCGAAATATTCTCAATCTTGTTACGCTTCCACTGGTCCCGGTACGCCGCCTTGTTCGCGATTAGCTGCGTCTCGCTCTCCATCAGCGTCTCGATAATCCGCAGCCGGTTGGCCCGCAGGCTCGACCCCGTCTCCGTCACCTCGACGATTGCATCGGCCAGCGTCGGCGGCTTCACCTCGGTCGCACCCCAGCTGAACTCCACCTTCACCGGAATACTCCGGCCCGCAAAGTAGCGCTTGGTAAACTCCACCAGTTCAGTCGCAATAATCTTCCCCGCCAAGTCCTCCGGCTTCTGGAACGGCGAGTCCTCCGGCACCGCCAGCACCCAGCGCACCTTCTGCCGGCTCTGCTTCGAATAGGTCAGGCTGGTTACGTACTCCACGTCCGTCTCGTTCTCCTGCACCCAGTCGTTGCCGGTCAACCCCGCGTCCAGCGCGCCGTGCTCCACATAGCGCGCCATCTCCTGCGCGCGCACCAGCATACACTCAATTTCCGTGTCGTCGATCGACGGAAAGTAGCTGCGCCCGTTCGCAAAGATCCGCCAGCCTGCGCGCTCAAACAGCGCAACGGTCGCGTCCTGCAAACTCCCCTTCGGAATCCCCAGCTTCAGCTTGTTCGCCATTATTTGGCCTCCGGATTCGTAACCGAAATTGGTTTCGTAAAGCAGCTCACCGTGCCCTCGTGGCACACCAGCCCATCGCCTTCGACTTCCACCCGGAACAGCAGAGCGTCGTTGTCGCAGTCGGTCGAGGACGCCACCACCCGCAGCCGGTTGCCGCTGGTCTCGCCCTTCATCCACAGCTTCTGCCGCGTACGGCTCCAGAATGTTACAAAGCCTGACTCCAGCGTCTTCTGGTAACTGGTCTCGTTCAGGAACCCGAGCATCAGCATCTCGCCCGTCTTCGCGTCCTGCACAATGCCCGGAACCAGCCCGCCCATCTTGGCAAAATCTATCTTCGGTGCGTCCTTCACTGCGTCCATCGTCTCTCTCGCTTTCGAATTTGATCTATCTACATATCTGTTTGCCTGCCGAAGCCCGCGTCCGCATCTCCCCGCGCGCAGCAAAAAGGCCCGCTCGCGGTATGCGCGTCAGCGGGCCTTTGAAATCCGTATGTGCTTTTGCTATCTCGCCGCACCGGACAACGCCGCCAACACGCTCTGCGCGTGGTGATGGTGGTGCCCGCGATGCTCGGTCGAAAAGCTCATCTGTTAATAAGGTTATCTTCCGCCCAATCCCTTTGTCAACGCAGGGGCGGCCGCTTTCAGGAACACTGCCAGCCTCGCGCCCGCACGCGCCACTCTGATACAAAGGTTCGCGCGCGAAACTCGCACCGCTCCGCCAACGTCTCCCATCCGTCCCCGCAAAGGAGCCCCGCCAATGAACTCTCCTCTCGATCGCCGCAACTTCCTCCGCCTCGCCTCCGCCACCGCCGCCTTCTTCGCGCAGAAATCCGGCGCCCGGGCCGAGGCGCAAGTCACGCCCGCAACCCCGTCCACGACGCCGCAGCAACCCGTCCGTCTCGCCCCGCGAGGCCCCCGCGCGACCGCCAACAACCGCAAGAACTTCGTCGGAATCCAGGTCCGCGGCTTCGCCTGGGTCGACGAGGGCGTCGACCAGGTGCTCGACAACCTCCAGAAGAAGGGCGAGGTCAACACCGTCTGGGCCTACACCTTTGCCTACGGCGAGCAGCGCCTGCGCCAGGGCAGCGGCTTCCCCGACCACGGCACGCCGCTCGGCCCCAACAACACCGGCGTCAACGCCGGCGCCCTCTACGACTACGACCCCCGCTTCTTCCAGAACACCAGCCTCCGCGACTTCCGCCTCACCGGCTACGGCAAGTTCAACGTCATCGAAGCCGTCGCACCCAAAGCCAAGGCCCGCGGCATGGACTTCTTTGCCTGGGACCTGAACAACCCCAGCCCCACGCTGGCCCATACCGCGCCCAGCTACGCCGAGCTTGGCGAAGTCGACCTCAACGGCCGCAGCACCACCAACCCCTGCTTCAACAATCCCGACTTCCGCACCTACCTCAGCGGCAAAATTGAGAGCCTGCTCATCGGCTACCCCGAGCTGGTCGACGGCATCGCCTGGGGCTGCGAGCGCGACGGCCCGCTCGACAGCCTGGTCACCGGCGGCGGCAACGCCACCTGCTTCTGCCAGTTCTGCCAGGCCAAGGCGCGCGAACTCGGCATCTCCGTCCCCCGTGCGCAGGCCGGCTACAGGGAGATCGGCCAGCTCTTCCGGGCTACACCAGATCAAGTCCCCGACGGCTACTTCTCCACCTTCTGGCGCCTGCTGCTCAGATACCCCGAAGTTCTCAGTTGGGAGTCGCTCTGGACCGACAGCTTCCAGGGCGCGCAGGCCGAACTCTACGGCCTCGCCAAATCCATCGCGCCCACCAAGCCTTTCGGCTTTCACCTGATGCAGAACATGACCTTCAGCCCCTTCTATCGCGCCGAAGAGGACTACACCAAGCGCCGCAACTTCTCCGACTTCTTCAAAATCGCAACCTACAACAACGCCGGCGGTCCGCGCATGGCGAACTATCTCAACTCGCTCAGCCGCGGCGTCTTCCGCGACGCCAAGCCTGATGACTTCCTCGCGCTCTACTACAAGATCATGAACTACAACGAAGCGCCGTTCGACAAGCTCGCCTCCACCGGCCTGTCGCCGGATTACGTGGCCAAGGAAACCAGGCGCGCCCTGATCGGTGTCGCCGGCCAGACCAAGATTTATCCCGGTATCGACATCGATGTGCCTGTCCTCGGAGCCGGACCCGCCGCCACCGACAAGCGCACCCACCCCGACGACGTGAAGCACGCGCTCCAGGCCGCCTTCGCCGCCGGCGCGGACGGCGTCGTGCTCTCCCGCGAGTACGTGGAGATGTGGACCGCCAACCTCACCGCAGCCGGCGACACCCTCCGCGAGATCTTCGCCCAGCAAGCCGCCAAGACGTAACCGCGCTAGCTAATTCTCCGACGGCCGCTCCACATGATCGATCACCAGAACCTCGACCGCCCCCTTGCTCGGCTCCAACTTCAACCCGAGCTGTTCCTGTAGCGCGCTATAAAGCGAAGGTGCAGAGGGGTCTGCCCCGGCCGCCACCTCGTCTGAATATTTCAGCGTAAACTCGTAGACTCCCTTGAGCCCGGTCCTGTCCTGAACGATGTGCCCCGTCTCCTGGGAAAGTTGTTGCGCCAAAGAGTCCATCGAGGTGCCCCACGCCTGCATCTTTCCGTGGTCGACCATGTAGCTGCCCTCAGTCTTCGCCTCTGTCATCTTGGATCCGCCCTTGGCGACCACCAGCGCAAAGATAGGCATCTCCCTGGTCTCCTGATGAACCTTCAACTTGATGCGATCTTCCAGCAGCGCCTGCTGCATACGCTTCCGCACCTTCGTTCGCTCCTTCCAGTTGAGCTTCAGCATCTGATCGGCGAGCGCGCTGTCCGGCTTTGCCTCGACATCATACCGGTCGGAATCGAGCCACGAAGGCCCGCCCAGGCACTGAAAATCAAACTTGTCGTATGCCTCGCAAACAAGACTCTTCAGCGTCATTCCCTTGCTCATAAAACCGCCGTTGGGCAGTGGTTCGAAGAAGCTAGACTCCGTGCCAGGAGTGAACGGCTTAATGGTTGCAACATCGTACCTGGCACCGGAAAGCAAAACCTCCGCAGCCTTTGCATCCGTCGCGCCCGCTGCTGCGTTCCCTTGTCCCCATGCAGCCGGAGCCGCAAGCCCCACCAACAAAACCGCTAACGTCAGTCGCGCAATCATAAAACTCACCCTGCCCTCCACTGGTCAGACACACTGCGCACCATCTTATCCCAAACTAATTCTCCGACGGCCGCTCCACATGGTCGATCACCAGCGCCTGGGCCTGCGTCTTCTGCGGCTCCAGCTTCAGCCCGAGCTGCTCCTGGATCGCTGTAAACAATCCCGGCAGCGCCGCAGTGCCCTCCGGCACCGGCACGCGAAAGCCCATGCCGTTGAACTGCGTCTCGTCGGGCGTCCACCTCAACGTGAAGTCGAATTCGCCGGTCAGCCCTGTCTTGTCCACCACCGGCTTGTCCATCACCACGAACTGCATGAATCGCGCGAAATTCCCGAGCGTCCTCTTCCTGAAGCTGCATACCCCAAGGTGTTCGCAACCCGAATTCTCCACATCGTTCGCATCGGCCGCCTTCAGCTTCGGCCCGCCCTTCGCAACCTCCAAAACATAGACGGCCATCACCCTCTGCTCCCGGTGAAACTTCAGTTGGAAGCGATCCGCCAGAAGTTCCCCGAGGATTGCCTCCTCGCACTGGTTGACCTGTACTCCGTCCGCGACCACCAAGTCGATATCGTACTCATCGGTCGCCACCCACGCCGGCCCTCCCACGATCTGCCGCGGATCGACCTCATAGGCCATCATCATCAGATCCCGAAGCGTCGTGTAGCGCATGGTAAGCCGACGTCCTTCGGTTGTGTCATGCATGTTGTTGGGATTCGGCGCTTTCACCGGCTTGATCGTCGCCGCTTCGATCTCCGGCGCCGCGCTCGCCGCCGGCGCGGCGGTTGGCGGGGATTGCGCGCGGCCAGGCGGAGCACTCAGCAGCGCAAAGAAACAGAAAGACAAGACTCCCAGGATCGGAACTCTTTTGCTATGGTTCAACGTGCGATCAACCTGCGGAAACATGGATGGCCCTTCTCTGTGCAGCTTGCGTTTCGATACGCAGGCGGCCCGGAAATTGTTCCGCCAATTTGGGCGCCCTTACGGCTTGGGCCGGTGCGCGATGATCTGGTCTTTGATCGCTTGGTACGCGGCCTGGGGAAGAATCCCGCGCGTCGTCAACTGGTTCTTCGCCGTGTACGGCCGGCCGGCAATCACCCGCTGCACATAGGCATCGCCCATTCCCGGCAGCGCCTTCAACTGCGCGGGCGTCGCGGTGTTGATGTCGAGCAGGTCTTTCGACGCGGCAATCTTCTCGGCGATCGTCTGCTGCGGAGCTGTCGCCTGAGCCACGGCAAAATCTGGTATCGGCGCGGCAAGAAAGAGCGTGGAAAACAAAGCGGCAACAAGAAACCTGCTGCGCACTCGGAATGGAACAGACATAGCGACTCTCCTGAAAGAAGCTCAGCGGTGCAAACAGGAAGCGGGATAAGGGTAACCCAAGAATCGCGCGAAAGGGTGGCGTTCGCATCCCAATCAACTGTGATCCACACCACAGATGCGGCCGGCGACAGCGGTGCATGGTCCCTGTTTGAGATCCTGCTGACAGCCCCGTGCCCGGTGCCGACCGTCCGCCAGTGCGACCAGTAGCGTTCGCATCCAACCAAGGTGGGATTAACCCTTTCCCCATTTGCGCCGATGCTGGTTAAGTGCCGCAGTGTGTACCCATCTCGCGGCGACGATCGATCCTGGCTGCAATCGCACTAGCCTTAATTGCCGGCTCCGCCCTGGCACGAAGTCCGGTTGAACGGGATCCACCCTCGCCGAGAACCCAGAAAACCGCCGATGCCGAGACCCTGCGCACACTGACCACCCTGCGCCAGGCCCACAGTCTCTCGTCCGGCGATGCCCGCCGCGGCTATCCCGTGCATGTGCGGGCGGTCGTCACCTACTACGACAATCATGTGGACACGCGGCGCATCGCCTTCTTCCTGCACGACCCCACCGGCAGCATCTACGCCGCCGTCCTGCTGGGAACCACCTGGCCGGGCCGGCAGCCGGTCCCGGGCACGCTGGTCGACGTCACCGGCGTCACCGCGCCAGGCGACTACGCGCCGATCATCGATCAGGCCCACATCACCGTCCTCGGTGATGCGCAACTGCCGGACGCTGCCAACCCTGTGACCCTCCCAACCCTGCTGACCGGCGCTGAAGACGCCCAGTGGGTCGAGATCGATGGCGTGGTGCATTCGGTCGTGGAGTCTGCCACCAACGTGACCCTGCAGGTCGCGATGGACGGCGGCGCTATCGCCGCGACCACCGTCCGGGGCTCAAGCTTCGACTACCAGCAGTTGGTCGATAAATGGGTCCAAATCCGGGGCAACGCCGCGCCAATCTTCAACGCAAACAGTCAGTTGACGGGCGCGCGCTTGTTCTTTCCCGGCATGGAAACCGTCTTCGCCGTCGCGCCCGACTCGGGCGATGCCTTCGCCCGCCCGGTGCGGCCGATCAACGGCTTGCTGCGCTTTGATCCATCCAACCTGTGGCCTCATCGCGTCCACATACGCGGCGCCGTCACGCTCGATTGGCCGGGCCGGACCCTCTGCATCAAGGACGCGACCGGGGGCCTGTGCGCACAAACCACCCAGACCTCTCCGCTCGCCCTCGGCTCGTCCGTCGACCTGGTCGGATTCACCGTCCTCTCCGGATTCAAGCCCGCGCTCTCAGACGCCGCCTTCCGGCCGTTCCCCGGCAGCACGGCCCTGGCTGCCTCTCCAGTCACCCCCGAACAGGCGCTCGATGGGAAACTCGACTCCGATCTGGTTCAGATCGATGGGCGGCTGATCGGACGCGACCTGGCGGCAAGCGACACTGCCCTGGTCCTGTCCTCGGGCAAATCCGTCTTCCGCGTCTTCCTCCCGGCCGCCGACTCCGACGCAGAGGTCGCCGCGATCCGCACCGGAAGCAAGCTGCGAGTCACGGGCATCTGTTCCGTGCAGGTGGACAACGAGAGTACTCTGACGGGCTTCGGCTTCACCCAGGGCTCACGCTTCTCGATCCTGCTGCGTTCGCCCCGCGACATCGTCGTCCTGCAAACGCCTTCCTGGTGGACCGTAAGCCGCATCCAGTTCGTGCTGCTGTTTACGCTGGCCGTCACAGTGGCTGGATTCATGTGGGCGTTTTCGTTGCGCAACCGCGTGGAGCAACAGACCCGCGAACTCCGCCAGAGCCGCGAGCTCTATCGCCACATGGCCCACCACGACTCGCTCACCGGCCTGGCGACCCGGACGCTGTTGCACGACCGGCTGCAAGTGGCGCTGGACCGGGCGCAACGCTTCCACAAGAGCATCGCGCTGCTGATGCTCGACCTGGACAAGTTCAAGCAGATCAACGACTACTTCGGCCACAGCGCCGGCGACCAGGTGCTGCGGACCACCGCGAAACGCATTCGCGCCACCATTCGCAAGACCGACAGCGTGGCCCGCATGGGAGGCGACGAGTTCATTGTCCTGCTGAACGACCTGACCCATGCGGAACAGGCCGAGCAAATTGCAGCCAAGATCGTCGCCGCCCTGTCCGAGCCGATTGACGTAGGCAAGTTTCAAGTACCCATATCCGTGAGCGTCGGGGTCTGCACCCTGGAGGATGAGGCCGTCGATGCGGAGGTCCTGCTGCGCCGCGTCGACGCCGCCATGTACCGCGCCAAGGCGCGCGGCCGAGGCTGCTTCCAGGTATTCACCAGCGACTTGGTAGCGGCCATGCGCAGCCATCCCCCCGACTCCCGTCCCATCGAAGACCCGTCTTCACCGGGAGCCGGTGTGGGCGCTGGCCGCGGGGCAGGATGAGGTTAACGCCCCTCCGGGCGGCCCGCGCGCTGCAACCTTCGTGTCACTTTCGCGATTCCCCTCGGTCGCCCACGCCACCGAAATCAATTAGAGTAATCGTAACTGCCGTTTCGCCGTCCTACGGTCGAGAAGCCCTCGTTCGGCCCCGGTACCCCGGCCATGCTCCTGAACCGCCTCCATCTCGCGACCCGCGCCCGCCGGTTGACCACGCTCGCCGCGCTGGCTACCGCGCTGACCGGCTGCCAGAGCATCACCGGCAACCAGCCGTTCACCCAGGTCCGCGTCATCGACGCCTCGCCCGACGCGCCCAACCTGGACATCTACCAGAACTCCCCGTCCCAACCCGCGCAAGTGGGCCTGTACAACATCGGCTTCGGAACCGTCAGCTCTTACATCCCCATTGCGCCGGGCGCGACCGTCCACGCGGCCTACACGGCGGGCACCCAGCAGGAGCTTGCCCAGGTGCGCGGAAGCTTTTTCGCCGGCACGCAGTATACGGTGCTGGCCGGCAACGTCGCCGCCAACCTGCAGATGACCGTGCTGAAGGACCAGTCGACGCCGGCTCCCGCGGGCCAGGTCGCCCTGCGGTTCCTCGGCCAGGCTACACGCACCGGCGCGGTCGACCTCTACCTTGTCCCCTCAGGGTCTTCGCTGGCGGGGATCGCGCCCATCGCCACCGGCATCGGCTTCGGCGGCAACACCGGCTACGTCTACGCGCCCAGCGGAACCTACTCCATCGTCGCCTTCGCCGCCGGCGCCGCGCCCATCGCCACCGCGCCCGTCTACATCGGCAGCCAGTTCAGCTATCCCGGCGGCTCCGCCCGCACCATCGTCCTCATCGATCAGCGCAGCGATCCCCAGTCGGTCGACCTAACCGACCAGCAACCTGCGGCCACTCCCGCGCTTCAGATCATCACCGCCGACGACTTCGACCCCTCCGCCTAGCTAGCCCCGAAGGCACAGCCTTGCCGCTTAGCAAACATCTCGAGTTCCCGAGGACTTGCCTTTGCCGACTGAAAGCATCGCCGCCATAGACTTGAAGCAACTTGCCGCCGACGTGCTGGCCCGCGCACTCAAAGCCGGAGCCACCGACGCCGAGGCCGTCGTATACGAAGGCGACGAGTTCGACGTGCGCGTCCGGCTAGGTCAGGTCGAGACGCTGAAGGAGTCGAGCTCGCGCGCCGTAGGCCTGCGCGTCTTCATCGCGTCGGGCCCCGGATCAAGTCCAGCCCAGCGCACTGCCAGCACCAGTTCCTCCGACTTCTCGCCCGAATCCATCGACCGGCTCGTCTCCGGCGCCGTCACCCTCGCCCGCATCACCAGCGAAGACCCCTTCGCCGGCCTGCCCGAACCGGAAGCCTTCGGCCAGCACGATGTCGCCGCGCAGCACCTCTTTTTCGAAGATGTAAATCTTCAGCCGCCTTCAGCCCGCATCGAAATCGCACGCCAGGTCGAAGCCGCCGCCATGGCCTACGACACCCGCATCCAGAACTCCGGCGGTGGGGACTTCGACGCGGCCACCGCGCACAAGATCATGATGAACTCGCGCGGCTTCACCGGCGAGTATCGCCGCAGCTATTGCGGCTTCTCCGCCCAGCCCATCGCCCACGACGAAGCCGGCAACATGCAGCGCAACTACTGGTACTCCAACGCCCGCACCACCCGCCTGCTGGAAGATCCCGTCGCCATCGGCCACGAAGCCGCCCGCCGCGCCCTCCGCCGCCTGGGCGCGCGCCGCGTCCCCACCCAGCAAGCGCCCGTCGTCTTCTCCCCCGAAATCGCCCGCTCCATCATCGGCAACATCTTCGACGCTGCCAACGGCGACGCCATCTATCGCCACGCCACCTTCTTCGCCGACCTGCTGGGCCAGCGCGTCGCCGGCGACAACATCACCGTCATCGACGACGGCACACTTGTATTTGATACAGCCTTCGACCACGAAGGCGGCAGTCCCGGCTCAGCCGGGGCCATCAAGACCGGCGGCTTCGGCACCGCGCCCTTCGACGGCGAAGGCCTGCCCACGCGCCGCACCGTGCTGGTCGAAGACGGCATCCTCAAGAGCTACGTCATGAACACCTACACCGCGCGCAAGCTCAGCCTCGCCTCCACCGGCAACGCTTCTCGCTCGCTGGCGTCGAACCCCGGCATCGGCGCCGGCAACTTCTTTCTCCAGCCCGGCACCCTCACCCCCGAACAGATCATCGGCGATGTGAAGAACGGCCTCTACGTCACCGAGACCATGGGCTTCGGCGTCAACCTCGTCACCGGCGACTACTCGCAGGGCGCCGCCGGACTGTGGATCGAGAACGGCGAACTCGCCTACCCGGTCGAAGAGATCACCATCGCCGGCAACCTGAAGGACATGTACAAGAACATCTCCGCCATCGGCAACGACCTCGTCTTCCGCAGCGCCAGCGCCGCCCCCACCCTCCGCATCGAAGGCATGACCATAGCCGGCTCATAGCCTTCCCAACAATCTTCTCGCGCACTCGCCGCTTTTAAGCTAGGGCGTGTTCACACTAACGGAGAGCTTCGACGATGAGGGCGAAGGTGAGGAAGCCGAGGAAGAGGACATCAAGCTTTTCGAACCTGGAGAAGATTCTGCGGAAGCCTTTGAGTCTTCGGAACA